>JAABUL010002000.1_pt1 | contig 35797 bp, 69 predicted proteins | sample 5559151 | NCBI WGS metagenome assembly JAABUL01 (sample SAMN10711876, study PRJNA513368) | rock metagenome | isolation source: Antarctica rocks | place: Antarctica: Victoria Land, Pudding Butte sud | reverse complement strand
TATCTCTCGTTTGGCTGCCACACTCTGCAGTAAAGCACTTCCATCCACCTCCACATCTCCATGCAATCTGCATGGCACAGCCACGCGCCCCCCCTCCCTGGCCTCCACGCCCCATATACCTCGCGCACTTCCTACACCCTCCTGGGGGCTCACTACATCCCAGCGTTCCCGAATCAGTGTCGGTGTTGCATCTATCTGGGCATGACGCAGCTTGATCGACTTCTGAAGCCATGTCGCGTGCCCGCTGCGGCGCATAAATAACCTTGATCATGATTAGCATTGAGCTTGCTCGGTGTTCCAAAGCTTGCGTGCACGACCTCTGCTTTTGTCCAGATCTCGTCACATTGACCTGCGCAGCGTCGATTCTGTAAAGCTCTCTGCTGTTGGCGGAACAACATGACGGAACGCCGGCTCTAAAGCACAGCATGGCGACGACTGGCCTCAGCAAATCTTCATGCGAAAGCGAGACAATCGTACGGCTCTTCTGGCCGGAGCATCTGTGGCGAATTTTGCAGCCGCAGTGGCTATTCGGCTGGGCAGCAGTCAGCCGCGCGCACACCCTGGACCGTCCGCAGCAGCTGCTGAGCCTGGTCGTGGCGGGATCGTTGCCTCAGGCTTGCCCCGGCAGCGGCGCAGGTGATGTGCCTGCGCCGTGCCCTGCTGTGTGCTGCGGACCTGTGCAACACTTGTGCATCTGCCGTGGATGTATCATTGATCATTCGTCTCGTGATTGGCTTGTCATGCGTCGATCCGCAGGGAGCACCCTCGCTGAGGTGGAAGCCGCGCTGCTGCGGCTTCAGAAAGGCAGCTCGCCAGTGGGGACTGCCGCCGACAGCCCGACGCCGTGCGTCCTGGGCGTCTGGCAGCCAAAAGCGGCGCCGGCGGATGCAGTGGACGGCGCAGCTGACCCTGCGCGACAGCTTCAAGCCAGCACTCGGCAGCGGGTCCATAGCTCTGCGCCGCGGACGCCAGGGCGCAAGCAGGTAGTCGGCGTCACTGCCGAAACAGCTCCTGCCGCGGCGCCTGACAGCGTCGCCCGGCGGACACGCAGCAGAACAGCTTCAGCGCGGGCGGTAGATGACGGCGGCGTGGCGGTCGGTGCAGCCGTCTGCTGGGAAACTGCCACTGAACGCGGGCAGCACGACAGTCTGCACTCGGTTGAGGACACGCTGCCGGCGGTCCACATCGCGGTGGGGGCGCGCAGCGGCCCAGGCGCAGACGTGCATCCGACTGAAGACCTACCCCTGGAGCTGCAGAGCGTGCAGCTGGACGGCCGGCGCGTCAGCCCTGCCGCCTGCCTGGTGGTCACCTACCAGCAGCCGCGACCCGGCGTCGGCCACCTCAGCGTCGGCGCCATGCCGGGCTGCGGCGACGACGCGGGCAGCCGCAGCGGCGGTGCAGACGAGCCGAGTGGCGGCATGACACTGCCCGCCGCCGTGCGGCTGATGAACCGGGGGCACTGGCTGGCGGCGGCGGCGGCGGCCGCGGCGGCGGGAGAGCCAATGCCGGCGGCGCCGCCGCTGCCGGCCGCGTCCATTTGCCGGCCGCCCGACGCAGACGCCGCGCCGGCGATGCCACGAACACTCATTGGCCGCCTGGCGTGTCACAGCGAGCTCTGGCGGGAGCTGTGCCGCGGCAGCAGCTGCCTGCTTCCACAACTTCCAGCTTCCTTCAACACGGCAGGCGGTGGCGCCGGCACGCATGAATCTAGTGTGACAGCGGGGTTGACGCCGGGTACTGCAGACGCCACGGCGGCAAATGCGGCGCTCGTGCAGCGAGCGCAGCGGCGCGGCGCGGACATCGTGTCGCACGCGGCCGGCGCCGCCGCCGGCGCGTGGCTGCTGTGGCGGCGCCATGCCGTCGCGGCGTGGCTGGCGGCGCAGGCACGGCGCCTCGCGTGGGGCTTCATCGACCCGCAGGTGAGCCTGGTGGCAGCTGCAGTCAAATTGCAGCCTGCAGCACATCGTGTGCCGGGCAGCCGGCAGGCTTGCATTCGCCAAGGCGTTCGCACGTGGATGCCAGGAAGCCCACGGTTCCTGAGCCTCCGACATGTGCCGGCGCGGTGGCTGATGAGGCAGCTGGTTGGACTGAAGCTGCACACAGCGCTCGTGGTGTCGTGAGTGGCTACGTCGCCGCTCAGCAGTTTCAGTTTACATCCTGCAGGTGCGGTGGCTGATGGGCGCGCCGCCGGGATTGAAGCTGCACGCGGAGGTCGCTGAGGAAAGACAACCCGTCATGTCGCACTCATCAGCGCGTCAATGCTTGACTGGACTGTCCAAAACGTGCAGGTACGATGGCTGAAGAGCGCGCCGGCGGGGCTCAAGCTACACGCGGAACTCGCGGCGCTGTTGAAACGCTGTCCAAGAGCGCCGGAATCTTGATAATTCTTTCTAGCAACTCGATCACGTGACGAACCTTTCGGTCAACTCAATCAACATCATTCCGCATGCGCAGGTGCGGTGGCTGATGGGCGGGCCGGCAGGGCTCAAGCTGCACGCGGAACTCGCAGCCCTGCTGGGCGGCGCCATGCTGGCGGCGCTGCACGCTCTGGCGGCGCCCTATGCCTGGCTGGTGGCCGGCCTGCCGCTCATTGTTGGTGAGCTCCTGTGAAAGGCAGTGTGCATAATAAAGCGTCTCGCTGCGCTGCACGCTCTGGCACCCCCTATGCTGGCTGGCCGCCGGCGGGTTGTCTGCCGCCTTCGTTCTTTCTCAGCCGCTGCCTTACTGCTACACACGCCCCAAGGACGGGGCTATGGAAGAGAGTTTCTTTCCGTTGTCTGCCGCCTTTGGTTTTTCGCTTCAGAGCCAAAAAAAACAGAAAGAACACCTCCCGCCGCGTTCTTTCCGTTGCCTGGTCAGTCAGTCGTTGCCGGACGCTCGGAGAAAGAAAGCACACGACATACAACCGAAAGAACGCATGAGCATGTTTTTCCTGCTTTCTGGTGTGCTCGAAACTTAGCTCTTTGGTCTTTCAGTTTTCTGCCTTGTCGTTGTTTCTGTGAGCCCTTGTTGGCTCTGAATCGAAAAACCAAAGGCGGCAGACAACGGAAAGAAACTCCCTTCAGTAGCCCCGTCCTTGGGGCGTGTGTAGCAGCAAGGCAGCGGCTGAGAAAGAACGAAGGCGGCTGCCGGCCTGCCGCTGGTTGTTCGTGAGGGTTGAAAATGCTTAAAATTCATCAATGGGCATGTTTCTGGCTGCAAGCTCTGGCAGCGCCCTGTGCCTCGCTGGCCGCCGGCCTGCCGCTGCTCGTCGGTACGGGTTCGTTTGAGGGTTCTTGAAGCCTTGACATGGATCTCATGCGTGATCACCCTCTCTCTGCCACACGGACAGCACATTCTTCTGCACTTCCTGCTGCACAGTGAGCTTGCTGCCACAACTACCCGCATCTGGCATGGAACGCTGCCTCGCCCCCTCTGTGCTCGGCTCAGCATCATTTGGCTCGGCAGGTGCTCTCATGTGCTGGCGGCAGTTGCTAGGCCTGTAGCAGTCCCCATCCCGAACCTTCCATACGAGTGGTCAGTCCCTGAAATCCTTTCAGGTGCCATCGGGGTGCTGGCGGCGGTCGCCGGCCTGGCCGCGGGCCTTGCGGCTGCTGCGGACTGCATCGCGGTTACTGCGCTGCCGCTGCACGCTGCGCACACCTGCATGTCCGTCATGACGACTGCCCAGCTGCGGGTGAGCTGTTCGAGGGGCCGCTTCAAAGGCCAATGCTTTGTTCGTTGTTCCACGAGCATGTCTGTTACTCAGCAGGACCTTGCAGCTGGTCGTGGTCTACGGCGCGCTGTTCAGGCAATGACGGAGTTCCTTTGAGCTTTCCTGTCTGGCTGTACCACCCGCACTGTCGCATCTGCTGATCTCGCAGCCGGTCCCTGCGCAGTCGATGGTGGCCATGTGGCGGCTGCTGCGCGGCCACGGCAAGCCGCGCATGTTCGCCATGCTGGCGCGGCAGCGTGCGGCGCTGGCGGCGGTTCCGCTGAGCCCCAGCAAGGCGGCAGGCGGCAGCAGTGCAGCAGGCAGCCGCGGCGCAGGTGCTGGGGAGCGCACCGGTGCGGCGCCGACGCGGCGGCTGTGGGCAGACGGCGACGGCGCCGGCCGCCATGGCCTCGGCGCCACGCGCTCGGCGGCAGCCGAGCAAGCGGTTGGCAGCAGCGCCGGCCTCGATCGCGGCGGCGGCGGCGGCGGCATCACGGGTCCGGCTCCCGCCGCCAAAGCCATAGCCAGCGCCGTGCAGGGGGGCGGCGGTGCCAGAGCGACCGCACCGCAGGCGGAAGCGGACGGAGACGGAGTGGAGATGGAGCAGCTCATAGTGGGCGTGCTGCTCGCGACGCCGCTGCTGTTCCTGCTGCCAACAACGCTCGTGTTCCAGGCCTTTGCGGCGCTGCTGGCAGCGGGGGCCGCGGCGGCGCGGGCGGCGCTCGCGGCCGCCGCGGAGGGTTGCGTGCGGAACCCTGCGGCGCTGCTCGCGCTGCGGCTGGCCCGCGGCGGACTATTCGCCTGCGGGCTGACGTTTGAGGTGCTGCCGAATTTGGTGCCGTCAGCGACGGCAGTGGCGGGCGACACGCGGCACCGCCCAAATCCGTATCACAGGCCGCAGCTGGCACAGACGCACGTGCGGCTGGTCAGCCAGCAGACCAGCGTGGCGCAGATTCTGGCGCCGTGCTGTGCGGGCATTGCGGAAAGGGCGCGTGCCTGCTGGGCCCGCTCGCAGGTTAGGCTGCCGTGGTGACGCACGCTGCAGCGGCGGTGTCAGGCGCTTTTCTGAAAGAACCCCTGTAAAGAAGCAAGACCGCGAGAATTCACGCAAGGTGGCGTGGTCGATACCATCAGAGATTATGTGACGGCGGACGCACCAAAAGCACTATCTGAACTATTTCGAACCCTGCAGAGATTTTAAACACCTCATGCACTTTGGAGGCGATGGTACATGCAGACGTATACCTCATGTGCGCGAACCTGACCTCTTGACACTGACCGCCTGGCGGATGTACAGATGGTGACTGGAACTCTGGAAGAATCAGCGGCTGCGTAGTGAATGGCATATCAGAGTTTGCAAAATGCAAGCAGCTGCCTGTACCATGTCGTAACAAAATTCGCAACAACTGAATGAGTGGTGTCCAGCCACATTTAGCCTCGGTCCGCTATGGCATTGTTATCAAATTGAGACTTTCCTCCATTCATTGCATTTCCATCAAATCCAACATGCACCAGTTCAGTCTCACAAATTGCGCAAGCGATGAAACACTGAAAACATATTTCATTCTTTGTCCGTGGCTGGCTGAAGTTGCGGCGACAGTGCCGTCCCTCGCCCAGCAATGCCTGCTGGTGATGTATGAGCTGGCTGGCTGGTTGATGCTGCAGAGGCATCACACACAGGGAGTCAGCTGCGGTGACAAAGACGAGGGTTAGGAGTGCTTGGAATTGCGCCGCACCCACCCTCTGGCATTGATACGGGCGAGCTCTCGAGGGGCACCTCAGTATTTCCCATTCTTCCCATTCTCCAAAACAAGTCAGTCCTACCATTGGACAGCGCAGCGTCGCGCAGGCGCGCCCCGCATTGCGCAGCACGTCACGCAATCCGGAGGGCAGGGTGTGGACGCTGGTTAAGGTGCCGGCGGCGAGGGCAGGCACAGCACCGCTGATGCGGTCATCGATGTCTGCGCACGCACGACACAGCAGCATCGTCGTCAGCCGCGTATGAAGCAGGCCTCACTTGTTTCAGGCGGGGTGGTGCCAGCACAACTAACACTGCCGGCGCACTGAGTGCACAATCCAACAATCAAACAGATAGCAAGATTAAAGTAAGAAAGACTCGTCAGGCAGTCTCAGCTGTAAACGCTTTCACATTTCCAGGGCTTGTGAGCAAAGTTGTTACAGGCGCTTGTATGCCCGCCTCCACTGCAGTCAATGTCAGGAATAAGGCTTTGCGTGCCACTGAATGCCGCCAACAGTGCGAGCAAACGGGAGGCGCACTGTGCAGAGGGCGTGATGCAGCCGACAAGATGATGGCCAAGGCCATGGCGAAGTAGCACATCCACACCTGGTGCCTCATGATTGCAGCCGGCGGAATCTTCGGCGGTCTGACTGATGGCCACTGCTTCTCGCTGTCGACACACAAAGAGCCAAGTACAGCCGAGTACATGAAAGTCTGTGGCGTATGGGCAAACATCTGATCGTGTCCACGAGCACTCAGCAACGCGACAGATGTCGCTGTGTACACAGCGAGTACACAGTGGACGGACATGTCCGTCCACAAGACCAGGTGATTTCACTCGCACATTGGAGCTTCCAAGGATGAAACACACGCATACACAGGAATCAACACCAGAATCACCTGTACAGCAGCTTTCCACAGAGGAAACAGTTGTACATTTGAGAGTACATCTGCATTCACAGGTTGCCTTGCTGACATGGTCTGATTGGCAAAGTTGGCCCCACACAAGAACGTCGTGCCACCAAGCAAGCTGCATTCGTCTTAGCCCTGCTGTTTTCTATTCTCTCTCTAGCTTGCATTCGGCAACGAGCGGATAATCATGGTAGTCGGAATGGATCTTTCAGCATGAATCAGGCGCCTCCCCTGCTGAAGAGTCTCTTCATCTGCGTCACGTTTGCATGGCGCCCCAGGAAGCTGGTACATACCTGAAGCAGGTGCGGCGCACCGAGTTGATTGTGTGGTGAGAACCTCATCCTATTCCAATAACAATAACTCCTGGCTCCGGCAGCTGCGGCATGAAGGTGCGGCAATTACACCGCACAGCGCCATAATCTGCCTTGCTGCTGCAGTCGCCGCTGATGAACCATCCAACAGTTTGGAGTCTGCGGCATGCGACGCACTTGGTGAAGCATAGTCGTTTAACCAATTCAGGATATTTTATATGCCGGCGCAGATTGCGATGCGGACGGCGGCCTACCCCGCCAAAGTCGAGGTCTGCGTTGTCACCGACCAGCCGCTTCGGCTAAGACAGCTCATGGATTTTTGGCAGCACGCGCAATAAGGGTGTGCGGCATTTACGCCCAGCTGAATGCAAGTGAGACATTTGCGCTGATGTGGGAGCACCGGGCAACTATGGAGGATGCTTTTGCCAACGGTGAGGCTCAGGCGGAGCACCTTTCAAGATGATGCATGTGCATTGATGCTTCATGACCCATTCACATCACCCCTGTCATTTCACCAACGCTGCTGGCGATGTACATGTAAGTGAACGCTACTGCCGGCATATGGCGCGGGGTTCAGTTCTGCAGATCACTTACGGTCATTCTGCACATTTTCATTTTGCTCATGAAAGGTCATCCGCGACAGCACTGTTTGCAGATACGAGCAGGCTCTTTCACCGCGTTCATGTACCTGGAGGACGACACGGACTTGCCGTGGCCGGCGCTTGCGTCGTGGGGCTTTAGAAATAATTAAAAGAGCGGCGGGCCTGCGCCGTGGCCGACCCCAACGCGCCCTACTGGCGGTGGCGGGAGCGCCCGGCCGGCTGCGCCCACATGCACTTCATCTCGCTGCCCAATCCGTACTGCGGCATGTGGATTGCCAGCGCGGCGCAGCTGCGGGGCTTCATGGCGTCGCCCTACTGGGACCAGGAGGGCGCCATGGCGGCCATATCGAGCACTCAGACTACCAGACATCGGGCGGGAACACGTCCCTGGTGGCGTACAGATGGCGCGCCGTTCCATGTCCATCCTGGCTGCCTTGCTCTGCGATGGGCGCTGCTGCTGTGCACAGCAGCAGCGCCCTCAAAGCCACATGTGGCTTTGACCAGCCAGTGATGCTCCCAACAACCCCCAAGAGGTCTGGCATGCAATCTGATCAATTGCATTCAATCTATAATTATAACAGCAAAACATTGACAACAGCGCAGGCCCTGGGGCGTGCCGGAGCGGGCGGCGGGCATGCCATCTGACCGTTCTCGTATTGTGACTTACCGAACGAACAAATCTTGATCATTTGGCGCAGGCCTTGGGGCGTGCCGGAGCGGGCGGCAGGCATGATCCACTTTGTCCACGTCCCGTCGGGGTTCTGGAGCCGCGGCGTCGTGCCCTACGACCCCGAGCTGCAGGCGCTGCTGCCGGTGGCGCAGATCGGGCACGAGCGCAGTGGCTACCAATTCTGGGAGGAGTCCGCGCAGCTGGACGTCAGGGACGCCTTTGCGTGAGGTAGTGAACGTGTGCCACACAACCAACCGCGTGTGGTCGTCTGGCGATGTTGGGAGCGTCAAAATGCGCTGCTATCAAAGTCCCATTGTGTGTTCTCTTGTGAGTCGTGTTCGCTGCAGGCGAGTCCTGTGCTGGCCGGTTCTGATTCAGTACATGTGGTTCACCAAAGAAACACCAATGACGAGCCGGCGTCCGCACTCCATAGCCAAACAGCTCTTCCAGCATCTGCACTTTGCAGAACTCGCAGTGCTGTGCGTGTCTTGTGCTGCGTAGGTGCCGTCATTGCATGATGTCGTGCGCCTTGAAGGCTGCCTTGAAGCGCTCGGTGCGAGCCGTCTCCTCCTCTGGCGACACCGCGCACTTCTTCCAGTCCGCCCTGCACAATCACAGAAGGAAGCCTTACTACTGGAAGCCTGGTTCAAGGCCTGACCACGTGAAGCATCCACAGCCCCGCGGATGACATCCCGCCATCATCAGGTGGCACGACATGTTGTGTTTGTGACGCCGCTGCGGAACACGCTTCGAATTCTGCATACGGGCCACACCGCTCGGGCACGCCGGCGATGGCGGCGGCGGTAGCGCAGCACGTTTGGCGACACGAGAATCTGGCGCAGTGCCCTGCGACTTTTCGACATGCTGTCCTGATCCTGCGCAGCAAACAGAAGTTCTCACCGCTCGGGCACGCCGGCGATGGCGGCGGCGACGTCGCGCCCAAAGTTGATGGGGAAGCGCTCGCCGCGCGGGATGGGGTGCACCAGCTGCGCCCCGCCTGGCAGCGTCACCCGCAGGTACTCGCTGTCGCCCACCACATCCCGCAGCGCTGTCCGTGCCGCCTGCAAGACATAGATGTTGAGGTTTGATTTTCATGCGGCGCTGTGTGCCGCCCAGCAGCGTCACCCGCAGGTACTCGCTGTCTCCGACCACATCCTGCAGCGCCTTCCGTGCCGCCTGCATGTCCGCAAACCAAGAACGAATCCTGTCGAAACAGCTTCGTTGTCACTGTCATTGACTGGCAGGCAGGCCAGCCACCGCAATGCAATGGATGCCATCAGGCTTGCGTGATGAAGTTCCAGCTGCTTTTGCATTGGTCCTGGTGGTCTTGCTGCAGCGAAGCCAGGCCTAGCGCGGACCCGCACCTCGCCGCTGCTCTTGGGCAGCACTGTGAACGCCGCTCCGATGGCAGCCGCTGCCTTGTCGAATACCTGGTGCACAGTCGTTTGAAGCTGTCAGCAAGCTGTGCCCCAGGTGGATGCAGTGTGATGCCAAGACACAGCCTTGACGAGAATGCCGATTGGGCACAGGGAGACACCATATCTGTCAGTGCGGCAGAAGGGAGCGTTGCGCCACATCAGCCATCATGGATCGACAACTCCACAGACTGAGCGATTCGCAGCAGGAGCGCACCGCTCTGGCTGTGGACGCCGCAGACGCGGGCGCCGGGATGACGTTGATGTGGCAGTGGTTGCCGCCCGACTTGCGGAAGGCCATGAAGCGCTCAAACGCAACCGCCTCCTTGCCCTGCAGTGAATTGGCACCATGTTTGTCCTCTTTCACTTTGCTGTTTTGAGCCCTGAAGTGCTGAAACGCCGCCGCTCCTTGCTCTGCAGGCAAGAAAGCCACACAGGGTATCGTTCTTCGCCTGTTAGTCCGCCATAAAGCGCTCTAAGGGCCACCGCCTCCTTGGCCCTGTGGCGCAGCAGCACCACAACGACAAAGCTGGAATGCGACCAGCTGCTCGCCCGGCAGCGCAGCAGTGAAGCGGGTGCATCTTGGCGCGTGATTTCGGGGATCCTGGAAAAGCCTGTAAATACCTCGAACCTCATGGGGGCGAGACATAATCTGACTCGTGCCTGCGCCACGCAAAGGACTGCAGCATGGACGGGAAGCATTCGCTTTTCTCTGCGTATAGGTTTCCAGCGTTATGATCTGCTCACACGCCGTCTTCTATCGCAAGAAGAAGAGGGTGCTTCTCTCGCACCTGTGCCGCGTAACAGGTCTGCAGGGCAGAGAGGTAGCGCTCCATCTCGGCGTGCGCACCCGGCGGCACGCCCAGCGAGTTGGGGAAGTGCTCGATGGGCAGTACCAGCACGTGCCCGTCGACAATCGCCCCCTTGTCCACCGCCACGTAGCTCTCCTCGCCTGCAGGCGGAACAAACGTGATGTGATAAAATCGACACTTGCAAGGCTTTTGCAAGGAGTGGCTCGACGGGCAGCGTCGGCATGTGTCTCTCGACAGTGGCGCCCTCGTCCACTGCCGCGTCGCTCTCCTCGCTTGCAGGGAAGAAGTGTGCTGTGACATCAAAGATCAATTGCAAGGCTGGTGTGGGAAGTGCTCGATGGGCAGCACCTGGGCGAGCCCATCCAACATCGCCCACCACATAGCTCTTGACAGATGGAGTAGGAAAGATCTTTTCCCTCATGTGTGCGCGATCGGACAGTGCGCAATGGGCAACAACAGCACGTGGCTGTCAGCTCATGACGGAAAGCCTTGCTGTGAAGTCACGAACCCACCCTGGGGGGCGCCTCCTTGGCTGCAACCAACTCAACATTGGCGCCGGGACTGGACATGCAGAGACCAGCCGCATGCGACTGGCTTGCTATGTTGGGGGGCATCCGCGCGAGGGTTGGAGTGGCAGCAGCCCTTGACAATGTTATTTCTTGCGCTGCCGGGGGTCGAGCAGGCAGATCCGGCACCCTCGACAGCATGACGAACTGAGATATTAGGACTGTTGGATTGCTCACCGACGCTTGCAACGAGCTCGACGTCCGCGTTCGGGTTGGAGAGGCAGAACCAGCAGCCCTCGACGGGCTTGCCGGCGGGCAGCGGCGGCGGCCCGGGCCGATTCGACGCGGCGTCCACGAATATCTCCCGCCCCATCAGCTGCGAGCCGTGCAGCGTCAGCGCCCGCTGGACGGCCTCCGCGCTGTCGAACTGGATGTGCCCAAAGCCGTTGAGTTTGCCTGCATCACAAAAGTACCCGATTTACAGCATGAGCTGATATGCTCTTCAGCATGAACACAGATACGATGGTTTCTGCGGTCACAGAATGTTTTCGCCCCATGAGCTGCAAGCTGTGCAGCGCCAGCACCCGCTGCGCAGCTGAACGTTGTCGGACTGGTGTTGCCCAAAGCCGTTGAACTTGCCTGCGGGGTGGAGGTTGCAGATGTGAACAGATATGCGCTGGTAGGCCTAGCGTGAGCATGAGACGAGGTTTTCTGGGGTCTACAGAACATTTCCCGCCCCCATGAGCTGCGAGCCGTGCAGCGCGAGCGCCCGCTACACAGCTGAACGCTGTCGAACTGGATGTGCCTGAACCGCTGAGCGGAGAGGAGGGGTGAATAGCATGGGCAGGGTGGCGACATATCTCGCCACATTCAGCCGCAGGTCGTGCATTTCAAGCCTGCGCTGCGCCAAGTATGAAGTGTGAAAACCCTGCCTAGACAAAGCAGTACTCAGAGCAGATCAGATCTTCTCTGTCTGCTCGCCATCTGCGATGGCGCCGCCCGCATATCAACGACAGGCTCCTGGCCGAAGCAGGCATCCAGATGCGCCTCAGAATCGGAATTTCTCTGAATTTGGGGAAACCAGTCCATGAGACCAAGTCACTTGGAACCCACCCTCCGCGTTGGCGCCGCGCCGGATGTCGACGACGGGTCCCGCCTGGCAGAAGTAGGCCTCCAGGTCCGCCTCGGAGGCGTGGAAGGGCAGGTTCCGCACGTAGATGGACGCCGCATCGTCTTTTGTCACCCCAGGGCGTCCCAGGCTGGGCGCCGCGTGTTGCCGCGCCTTCTTGCGGTCCTGCCACCGCCAGTCCTGGTCCCCTGCGACACACAAGTCGACCACGTTGGAGTGCTCTACTACGATATCTTCTGGAATATTGGAACCGAGTGCTGCTGCGCCTGGCTGCGGTCCCGTGACCGTCAGTCCTGCTCGCCCTGCAGATGATGCGACCAGCGATGCAACCGATCTGTGTCCTGCAAACATGGTCTGGGTTCCCAGCTCAAACGGCTGTGCCACGTGTTGTGCACCTGCAGTTCCTGCACTTCCTGCGCGGTGCACATGAATACCCGCAGCACACGCATTGCTGCTTGATGACCCTCAGATGCGGCAGACCCCACCTAGCGTCTCGTCCGCCACATTTGCAGCAGAGCGCTGCATACATTGTCGCTGAGCTGACTCACACAAGCGGCAGTCCTTACCTATCGTTTCATACGTCAGGGACTCACAGGCGGCAGGCCTCAATCCGCCACGTTTGCTGCCGAGCGCTTGCGCAGCGCAATGGCAGGAACCCTAAGAGTTCGAAAACCATACAAACCACCTCACCTAGCGTCTCGTCTGCCACGCTTGCCGCGGAGCGCTTGCGCCGCGCATCGGCCGCCTCATAGGGCGACGCCGTTGCATCTGCCGGCTTTGCCGTGAGTGCGCTTCTGTCCAGCATTGCGGCCGCTGGCACCAGGCCCAGTGCGTGCAGGCTCTTCTGCTTCGCAGCGTTGCCTGCGCAGCGGGAGCGGGAGCAGATGTGACAGCGGTGTTTGTTCATGTGGCGGTGAGCGCGCTGCGGGTCCAGCATGGCGGTCGCCGGCACCAGCCCCAGGGCGTACAGCCTGCGCAGGGCAGCTGAGCTGCAGTTTCGGATATGCTTCGGTAATCCTGCTGGTGCAGCAGCAGGACTTGCCCTGCGTCCTGCACCCTGCAGCAACTCGCGGCTCTCCGTGGCGCCCGGGATGCTAATTTGTACTTCGCTGGCGTGCAACCTGCGGTGAGTTGATGCGTGGCGGCTGCTCGCAGTGTTTTCCCCATCTCACACTTGGGCATGCTGTACAGACCCGCCTTGCCAGAGCGCTGTTGTCAGGAGGCATCAGTCGAATGCCTCTTCGGTCACCCCCCTCCCACCTACTGCCGCCAGGCCGACAAAGCGGGTTGCGTGCGCCCCCGCCCCCAGGTCCTTGTTCATGTACGGAACGCGCGCCCAGTGCACGCCCTTGCTGCCGCTGAAGTGGTACCTGCAGGTGGATGGGATCGCCACTGAGGAAAGTGCTGCAAAGTGCGCCCTGGCCTGCACAGCGATGTTAGGATTTTATGAGTTCCGGCAGTCCTGAACGCTGGGAGCCAGGTACACACCCGATTCCACCGTGTGTATGGCCCACCACACGCGCAAGCCAGCTACCAAGGCAACACTGCATGCTACAGGATGCGCATGCTTACCCTCATCGGTATCAGAGACCCCAATGCACTGGCGCATCCGCCATGTGTGCCAGTCTCCTTCTGTCATGCATGATGTGTCGAGCTTGGATGGTTGTGATGGTGCCCCTCACCTGGGCCGCACGGCGACCGCCAGCTTTGCCACGGCGTCGCTGCCGGCGGCGTCCGTGGCAGTTACTTCATCACGATCTTCATTACTATTACTAGGCAAGCCTTTCCACGCACCTGGGCCGCGCGGCGACCGCCAGCTTTGCGACGGCGTCGCTGCCGGCGGCGTCCGCGCCCGCCGCCAGGACGCCCGCCGTCACGTCCGCGGGCCACTCGCAGGTCAGGAAGATGTCGATGTCCCCCTCCGCATGATCCACTGCTGAGTTCAGCCGGTCCACATCTGCCTGCGCACCCAAGGGGCTACATTTCAGGTTGTCTCAGGCTTTTAATGCCACGAGTGTCTACCTCCCCCTCCGCGTGCTCCACCGCCGTGTTCAGCTGGTCCACATCTGCCAGCGCAATTGGGGATTCAGGAGTTTTTGTTCTCTCTCACGATGTCTATCTCCCCCTCTGCATGCGCACCACCGAGTTCAGCCGGCCCATGTCTGCCCGCGCGCCCAGGGATCGAGGAATTCGTCTCTCACAAACTGTCCATGTCTTCCTCTGCGTGCTCCACCACCGAAATCAGCCGGTCCAGATCTGCCTGCACAACCAAGGAATCAGGGTTGACTCACAAGGTTATGATTTTGTCTTCAAGGGATGCCTATCAACCCCTCCGCATGCTCCACTGCCGAATTCAGCAAGTCCACATTTGCCAGCGCACCCGGGGACTCAGGATTCCTTTCCGAAACTACAGACCGGGCAGTTGAAGAATAGCCACTCATGCTCCTTTTTGCCAAAGCAGGGCAGTGGCAGTGGGGATGCGGCACCTGCGAATGAAAGCGGCAGCCATGGGCGCCGCCGGCCGCCGCTGCCGCGCCCGCCGGCTGCTGCAGCCCGTCCAGGTAGGCGACATTTAAACCCTTGAGCCGCGCAACGCCGCCCGCTCCCAGGTACTGCAGCCGCGAGTTGCCGGCGCCGTCGAGCGCCGCGAGTGCCGCGGCGCTGCCGATATTAGGGTCGTCAGGTTTAGTACCTAGGTGACTAGAGTTTGACCCCTGCCGACATGTGCGTGCAAGAATCTTCAGTAGGTGACACGGCTGTCGCTTGTGGATCTATTCACCCAGAAACACGCCTCGATGATACCAGGCCGATGGCGCCCCACCTGCCGCGGCCGAAGCCGCCGATGAAGAATGTCGGAACAGGCACCTCCCGCTTGCCGGACATGTACTCCAGCAGCTCTGCGTCCGGCTCGGCACCATCTTCCTCAGGGCCTGCGTCAGATCAACGTCATGTTGTCTGCGTCCCTTGTGTTGTCGTGCCGCACCAGGAGAGTATGTCTCAATTGCTGCGCAGCGACGGCGGAGCAGGCCTCTGGCGGGACGCCATCAACATTATGGCACCTACGTGTGCTACGAGGTTCAAGTCTCGCTCGGAGGCTTCGGTCCGAGAATGCGCAAGCGAAGTGCGGGCGAGAGTCACGCAGTGCCTGCATTTCGCCGAGCTCACCTGCCGGCGGAAAGAAGGAGCCGACGCAAAACAGGTAGTCAAAGGGCCCGTTGGACTTGTTGACGGCGTCCAATCGCTTGAACAGCGCGCCGAGCTTGCCCTGGGGGTCGCCGCTGACAAGCACTTTGACTGTGCTCATGGTCAGTAGGTGCGGTGCTCCCCGGGCGCTCTGCCGTTTGAAGATCTACCTGGTAGCTCCTCAGGCGCAGCAAGCGGCGTTGCTCAATCCGGAGAGGATTGCGATTTTCTCAAGGAAGTAAAGCTCGAAGGCCACAGCCTCCCTGTTGACGATGGCCCAGCTGCTGATGGCACTCACAGAGCAAGAAGCGATCGCGGGAGTTCGTCACATGTAGATCTGTGACAAACTACGCTGCACTCAGAAGTTCGCCGACAGACTGGCGCGAAACGCGAAATGACGGTGCAACACAATGCAAACCGATGATGTCGGAGAAAACTTTTTGGTAATAGCCTGCCAGCGCAAACGCTACAAAAATCAGCTTGCAATACCCGACGTCCCTCAGAGCGCCATCTGTATCGCAGTCACTGCCCGGTCAGTGCTGTTCCATCTGTAGCACCCAGCCGTCGCGCGGCCACAGCAAAGCACAATGTACAAGCGGCGAGACTGGCTGCATTTGCATGGCGAGGATGGCGGCGACAGTTCGGACAGCGACAACGATAGCAGCGCGGCGGGCTCGGAAGGTTGGTCCCGTTCTGCTTTTATGCAGATCATGCGCGGCGTCGTCGGCAAACATGCGTGCATGCACGTCATGCATGTATGGCAGCTCGCAAAAGCGTTGAATCAACGATTCCGTGCCTGACCCAGGGCATGGCATGGCAGAGGCCAGCGGCAGCAGCGATGACGAGGTGGACAGCGGATCTGAGGCGGCAGACGGCGATGCCACGGGCGGCAGGCAGCAAAGCGCCACAGCCACCGCGGCCGTCGGCGAGGGCAGCGACGATGGTAGCCTCGGCGAGGAGGAGGGCAGCCTGGGTGGCTACGACTCCGATGGTCAGCCTGCTGCTTGCATGGCAGGTTGTGTCATGGATTGGACGGCTGTGCGCTTCTTTGAGCCTGAAATGCCACCACTAGATGGTCAGGCTGCATACGAGGCACGTAAGGCGACATGATGACCGTATACAGCAACAGGGGTGCCAGCTTGTGTGCACGCAATTTGAAAGCGGAAACAGAGATCGACTCTGGAGTGTGGCATCAAAATGCATCTGTCACGCGTGTCAGGCGGAGAGCCGGCGGCGCGGCGGCGGATACAAGACTATTCGGAGGATGACTTCGAAAGCGATGAGGACGACGAGGATCTGGAGGAGGTCAAAAGGTGTGGCATCCATCCTTTCGCTGACTCTCACTGCGGTCATGCGCCCAATCTGAGCGCCGCACCGTGCAACACATTCCGGCGGCTGTGTCGCAGGAGCTGGCTGGACACGTCAGGCGCAGACGCGCAGGAGAAGCCAGTGGGCAGGGCACTGAAGTGCCGTGCCTGCAACGGCAAGCTGATCCTCAATGCCCTGGCGCTGCAGCAGCACGTCGCTTCCAAGCGCCACCTGCAGAAGATCAAAGGTGGCCTGGCAGATGGGCGAGGCATCATCTGTGCCTAGTGTGTCAGTCAAGAATGACCCCAATTGGAAAGGACAGACTGGACCGAAAACACCCTTGTCCGCTCTGTCTACAGGCTCAGGGAACGAGCCGACAGACACCATCTGCTTTGCGGACCAGCTCGCAAATGACGAGGTGCGGCAAATCTATGTCCAACGTGACCGATGCAAATCTGCAGCTTCTGATTTTCCGATACAACTTCTGAATGCCAGTATCTGTGCTGACGTTTGACTGTGTCCAAAACAGAATGTGGAGACACATCAGGAGCGGATGCAGCGGCTGCAGCAGGAGAAGCAGCAGAAGCAGCAGGCAGCGGCGGCGGCGGCGCCGGCCAGCAAAAGCAGTGGCGCCGCCAAGCGCCGTCGGAAGAAGCAGCGCGGGTCCGCAGCCGGCGCAGCAGCCGACGGCGCCAAGCCGGCGCAGAAGCGGCCAGGCAAGCTGGGCAAGCGGCAGCGGGAAGCGTTGAAGGGTGCGGGCGCCGCCGCAGGAGGTGCCGCCGCGGGCAGCTCAGCGTGTGGCTCGGAACCCAAGAAGCAGAAGAAGGCGAAGAGGCAAAATGTGGCAGCAGCCTGAGTAGGTTTGCTTGGCCGTTCGTGGGAGTGTTCCTTTGCAGCAGTGTCTTTGAAATGATCCTGTGTGTTCCCGAGGTTTCAAACAAGCGGTGTCAATTCTAGAAAGTCAAAAAATAATCTGCTGGACGGCCAAATAATGGTTCCAGCTCCAGAATAGTGATATCAAGCACCAGCGTTGCACCCTGAAACAGAGGCCCTTACTCCTAACTGTCGGTAGCACGGCCATTTTACTTGAATTCGCACTCTGTGGGGAAAGTGCAACCTGAACGCTTGATGATGACGTTTGCAGCCCAGTTGCCCGCCTTTACGCTGGCCTCAGTGTCCTTGCCGAGGATTAGCTGCGACAGGTAGCCGCCGACAAAGGCGTCGCCTGCACCGTTGGTGTCCACCAGCACCTCCTTGGGCAGCTTGATGACCGGATATGTCTTCACCTGGAGACGGCAGCGTCAGCAGGGTTTTCAGCAGCGTTCCGGTCTCATGACCTTCATCTTGTGACTGCACAGCTGCACATGGTTGCGCTCTCAGTTGCCCTGGGGATCAGCTTGTGTGGCGAATCAGTACAATTCTGAAGCATTTGACGGTGCAGAGGCACTGCGCACCTCCCCGTTGACGGCAATGACCGTCGCCTCTGGGCCCTGCGTGAAGACGACCGTTCGCGGTCGGCTGCTGTTCTCCTTTGGGAGGGCGGAGATCTGCAGGTGGCAGAGAAGCAGGCTCGTTGGTGTCGCCGTTTCCGTCCAGCCCACTCAATACAGGAATGATGCACCGCACCAGCGAGCAGAACAGACGCAAGGTGTCAAGCTGCGCAAAAGCTGCCAGGCTGTTCAAGTTGGTGTGCGAGCTGTGTTGGCCCACCTTCAGGGCGATCTCCTGCACGTCCCGCGTCTCCCAGCCCTCCGTCTCGGCAAAGGTCGCCGCCTCCGTCTCATTGCCGAACAGGATGTCCACATACGGCAGCGTGTCCAGCAGTGTCTGCTTGAACGGCGGCACCTGTACAAGGACTGCACGATTCAGGATGGTGTTTGAAATTCAGAAGCCATGAGACATGACAATTAAATCTTGCAAAAATCATATATATATTTTTCACTTGCAAAACCAGATAAATACCATTAGATTGAACTTGAACAAAATAAGCGGCGGATATAACATAGTCGGTCAAAGTGTTAGACTGTGAGTTTGAAACCGCAAGTTCAACTTCCGTTGTTCGCCTTTATTCAAAAAACATAGCTACTCCTTTGTCAAGCCATTTTCGACTCATTTCCACTACTGGAGCGTCTTGACGAGACCAACCTGCATGATGAACGGGGCCGATAAGTTCATGGCGTATATCTTGTCGGCGGCGGCCGCGTGCTTGGCCGTCAGTGCAATCGTCTCCGGCGACACCGTGATGAAGAAGCCGGCGCTGTAGATGACCTGCGCCTTCTCGATCACCGCCCAGTTCTCCGGCTTCTGCACGTGGTTCGCCTGCAGGGCGGATTGAGGATGTCAGCACCACGGCATGCTGGAGTCTGGTATGCTCCCAACCATTTCTAGCCATCACCTATTGACACTTGCACGACAGCGACATGATGAGGCCAGACAACGATCACGCAGCTGCGCCTCAGAAAAATCCGCTATTGTTCGTCATGAACACGCTTGTGAAAGCGCTCAGAGTGTGTAACAAAAAGCATATCATCACAGGGGGCAGCTCGGATCCATTCACAGTGCAGATTCGCTTACTGCATATATCTTGAAACCAGCGCATGCACGCACACCCGTCAAGAGGCATGCGGCGGCCGCACACGCAAACCGTACTTCCGCCACCAATGTGCCCCTTGTCACTGAAGTGCCCCATCCGAGCGCCCGCCGCATGCCACCTTGCGCCGCCACAGATCCCATGAACTCATCACTTGACTGCGACTCACCTTGTAGTTGTTGGCGGCGCCTAGATTGGCCACCAGCGACCGCTCGCCGCCCAGGATGGCGACGCCGCAGGTGCCGGTGGGCGCGCTCTCGTCGATCTGGTAGATGGCCTGCATGTACAGCAGCAGCGGCCGGTCGCGTCACGATGATAGTTCGTCTAAACAGTAGGACTGCCTCAGTGTGCTGGCGGCAGCCAAGACAGATTGCAACACACCCATGACATGCAAGCCATGCATTGGCAACGAACAACGAGGCGCACGTTTACGCCGTCCTTCTTGGCGTTCTCTTTCATCTTGCCGCCGAAGTCGTCGTCGCCGATGCAGCCGAAGTAGGAGGTGGCGCCCGGCGTCTGCAGCAGCCACTGCGCGACGCGGATGCTGTTCTGCGTGGCGCCGCCGGGAATGTACTCCACATCCTTCTTCTCTGCCAGCTCCTGTGTTGGGACCGACATTCAGCTTGAGTACCCTTGTTGCTGCATCGTTCGTGCTGGTACAAGCTGATCGCAGCAGCAGCCTTGATCGTGATTAGCAGCCGTCACAGACGGCCAGGATCCGAGACGCATCGCGTGCAACGTTATGTCATGTCACACTGATCAAAAGCAGTTGCATGCATTAAACGCAGGGATCACCTTGTACATCGGTTGGTGCTTGTCCTCCGCCAGGATCTGGTCTGCCAGCTTCAGCTGCAGAAACCAAACAATTACAGGTGATCAGACTTCGCATTGCAAGGCGCTTCCTTCTGTCGATTCAAATCGATGTGCAGTGGCGGCATCGCACCTCATATTTGTCCAGGAACGCCTGGTCCACGACTGCTGAGATGTCGAGCAGCGGGTTGCCCAGACCGACGAGCGCGCCCTCAACGTTTGCCATCTTGGGAAGATGCGAGATGCCAACGTGAACGCAATGTTGCGAACCGCGAACCGTCGTCGTGTGAGCTCGACAGTGCACGGACTGCCTGTGGAGAGAACACGCAAAATCGGCGAAGGGCTGAACTTGTACGGCGTAACTTGCCACGAAACCCTCGTATGCATTACGTACATTTAAGCATCAGTTTGGTGCCGCGAGACGCGCAGCAGCAGCCTCGGGTTTGCACGCATTGACGATTGTGTGCAGACAGTGTGAACTTAGCAGTGGAGGCCCGCCATGGTGAAGGTCACGTTCAAAACGGTGCAGGGCAAGCAATTCCAGCTAGATGTGGACGAGGCCACCAAGGTGGCTGCCCTTGCCTCGCTACTGACCCTGAGATTATCGCAGAGACCCCTGATGTGCACAGCGCCTCGTCCTGGCGCCTCGCATGCAGGACAGCGCTGGCATGCAATGACTTCTCGAAGACGTTCGGTGACTTGCCGACGTGCATGCTCATGCCCTGATTGCAGCACAGATGACATGATTGCTGTGTTGTGCCTTCTTGCAGGTTTCAGACGTGAAGTCGTCCATCGAGGCATCGCAGGGCGAGGCCTTTCCTGCAGCCAATCAAGTCATCATTCACCAGGGCAAGGCGAGTCGGCAGCTGGGCGAGCGGGCTCCCATGTTCCACTTCTGCTGAGGGCTGCGCGGAAAACAATGCATCTGCGCAACTGCGAGGTGCAAATTCTGCATGCATGTCCTTGCGCCCCAGCGCTTGACGTAGCATTTGACGCAGCACCCTTCTGCATTCGCAGGTGCTGAAGGATGACACGACGATGGCGGAGAACACGGTGTCTGAGAACGGCTTCATGGTCGTCATGATCACAAAGGTCAGGCACAACCATGCTATGACTGTACGTGTACGCATCTCCTGGCGCCTTTGCTGCTGGGCAAGCAATGCCAGTGCCTTTGCTGACCAGTGGCCCTTGACATCCCGACAGGCCAAGACACAGGCTGCACCGGCGGCCTCGGCGCCCACACCTGCGCCTGCTGCTTCAGAGGTGCGCCAGGCATGGCGGCACAGTGTCACAGTAAAGCTGATCGCATTCGGACACCATTAGTGCATGTGACTTTGAACACCCCATCTTGTGTCTCGAACAACGCCTCTACTCGGACACACAGGCTCCGGTCGCGGCACCAGCGGCTGGCGCATCCGCGCCTGAGGCTGCAGCGGCACCTGCCAGGTACATGGCGAACACGATGGCACGCCTGCATTCGTTACTTCTTTGGTGCACACGGCCCAGCCTCAGGTCTTCAAGAACGTTTCGAAAGATACACTGCATACGCACTGGCCTGTTTCAAGGCAATGCCTCCACTCTCGCAGTGCGGCGTCGGCGGCGCCACCTGTGTCAGGGCACATCGCCTCGGAGTCGCCGGCGGCGGCGGCCGCACCCGATGTCACGACAGGCGCGAGCGGCACGGCGGCAGACCCCTACTCCACGTCAGCATCCAACCTGTCGACCGGCGCGGCGCTGGAAGGCCACATCAACCAGGTGAGGCAACTTTGCGCTGATCCAGGGCTGCAATATCACTTCGCAAACTGCGCTGGAGATTGGGGAGAGGCCTGCATGCAGACGCAGTGTTGCATCGTGAGATTGTTCTGCTTCATGCACGGGTCGACGCCTCGTGTCGGGCTTGTCGTTTCGAACACGCAATACATTACATCCTGCAGATGGTGGAGATGGGCTTCGAGAGGGAGCAGGTGCAGCGGGCGATGCGGGCGGCGTTCAACAACCCCGACCGCGCTGTCGAGTACCTGATGACAGGCATCCCCGCCTCAGCGGAGCAGCCGCCGCCGGTGGCTGCCTCCGGCGGCGGCGGCGGCCAGGGCGCGGGAGGTGGCGCTGGCGTGTCGCCAGCCGCCGCCGCCGGCGCCGAGGGCGTTGCCGCGCAGCCGGCATCCTCGGAGCCCGCGTCCAGCGGTCCCAATGCGCAGCCGCTAGACATGTTCCCTCAGGTGGGGGCACAACTGCACCGAGTCTGTGAGTCAAGTCGACCGATAGTCACTTTTGAGAGCCTAAGGACAAAGGCCCGGCAGGCCGTCAGTTTCACTGTTTCAGGGACCTGGTGCAGCTGCGAGCTTACCTGATAACGGCTGGCTGATATCTTGACATCGACACGCGCACAGGGCATGCCGAACTTTGGCGGCGGCGGCGGCGGCGGCGCGCAGCAGCGTGCGGGCGTGCTGGCGTTCCTGCGGGACAACCAGCAGTTCCAGGGGCTGCGCCATGTGGTGCAGGCTAATCCGCAGATCCTGCAGCCCATGCTGCAGGAGCTGGGCAAGCAGAACCCGCAGCTGCTGCAGCTCATCAACGCCAACCAGGTGGGTTTTGACGGGGTTCGGACCTGGGGCGTGGGTTGTGCTGGACAGCCCCCAGTCGCGTTTCTCCTGCAACTCGCACAGCCGCGGCATCGCTCGAGCAGCAGTCGGCCCCCCTCGCCGGGGTGCAGGCAGCGCGCAATCAGCCGTCCGCACGACCTTGTGCCTGCCGCATGCCGCTGGAGGAGGTCCTGAGCATGACCAAAGAGCTGAGGAACAACCGCAGGGTTTCTTTTTCCGGAAAATGTTATGCCAATCGCAGGAGGAGTTCCTGAGCATGATCAACGAGCCGGGGGGCGGGGAGCTGGACCCGGAGGCCATGGCGGCGCTCGGCGGCCTCGGCGAGGACATGGAGCTCGGCGGCGAGGGCGGTGCACGTGCGCCTTTGGGATTGAATTGTGCTCATGTCTTTTGCAAGTCAACATCAGCTGAGGCATGAGACTGGTGATCCAAACGCAAGAGGCAAAGTCGTGCAAGTCGCTCGGAGAGAACATGGACCCGCCCGCAAAGCTACTGTCTGCAAGTCGCTCGGCGAAGACACGTAAATGGGCGGCAAGGGCGGCGCTCGTGCGTCCTTGACAGCATTCACTGCAAGTCACTTGCCGGGGACATAGACCTGGGCGGCGAGGGCGGCGCACGTGTGTGCTTTCGAACCCGGAACCCTGCTCCTTCGGAGTCCTGATCCTGAGTGAATGAAACACACCTAGTGCTGGTTCGCAACCGCAAAAAGCATCGAGCTCTGTTTGTCTGACTCGCACTGTGTGCTCTGGGCGCTGTGTTCACAGCATTCTGCTACGAGCACGGTCAGGCGGCAAGGCGCGGCTGCTTTGGGGGACGTCACTTTGCCCGACCCGCAGCCACTCGGGGCAGTGCCTGTCTGGCACAGAACTGAGCCTTCCTTGTGGGGTCGTCCCTGCAGAGATTGCGGTGACGGAGGAGGAGGCGGCGGCCATCGACCGGCTACAGAACATGGGCTTTGAGCGCGCGGCGTGCATCGAGGCCTTCATCGCGTGCGACCGCAACGAGGAGGCCGCCGCCAACTTCCTGCTGGAAAACATGAACGACGACATGTGAGAGTTTGTTGGGGCACAATGATGGGGGCACCTTTTCATCTGGGGACGCCCAAACCTGTCCAGATTTGGCAGGCAGTGCTCTTCCTAGATTTACCAATGGTAGAGCCGCCAACGAAAGGGCTGCCGGCGGCAGATCAGGGTCCCCACTAAACTGCGTGTTACTTGGGGCCGTCACAGTGGCAAGTGGGGCCTGGCGAGTCGGCGGGGTCTGGCGGGGGTGTCGATATGGACACATGCGGTGTTTTTAATGCAACAGATGCGGCCTGCGTTGAACAATCAGAGTGCCACGCTTGCTTGTAAATACCAAGAAGCACACGATGTACCTGCCTTGGGCAAGCAGTTGTACAATGCAGTACCACTCGCACAATGTGGAGGTCATACAGCGCGCAGGGATGCACCACCGTGTACACATCCAGGACGCAGCAATGCATATGGCTGTATGTACCAGCAGCACACTCCTGTTACAGCATGCTTGCGCAGCCCTAGGGCCGTCCAACAATCAGACCCAATGCGATGACCAGGACAGCGATCGCTGCAGCTGATGCAAGCGCGCTGGAGGGTGTATCGAAGTATTCTTGTGGCAGCCCTCCAGGCCGTGCGGTGGGGACGGCCAAGAGCTGCTGCACGTAAGAGTCTGACAAGCCGCAAAATTTGGCGCCGCTGATGATCAAATTCAAATAGCGCTGCGTGGGCGGCACCGGCTGCCTAAGCTGCAGGCTGCGCTGTGAAACAAACACATTGGCATTGACGGTATCTGATCCGTCATATGGCACAACATCCAAGCTCGCCAGCCTGTATCCCGTCTCGTTGCGCTTGAGCACCTCCAGCTGCGCTTTCGTCAGCACGTACAGCACACCGTGCGGCTGCCTGATGCGGCAGGCGGCTGCGGCGACGGCATCGGCTTCGATGGCACCCCCTTGCTGTGACTGCTCGGCGCCAGCGTCTCGCAGTGCGGCCGGCCGTGTCCGCTGATCTTCGGCAGTCTCATCGATCTGAATGGTTGCGAACCCGCCACGGTGCTGGAAGCTTAGCTGGGTGCCAGCCGGCGCCACCGCGGCGCCGCGGCGGCGGGCTCCACGCCGCGCTTGCGGCTCAGCACCTCGGCGCTCAAATTCGCGCCGTAGGCCCAGTACCAGACGTAGCCTGGCGGAGGCATCGGCTGCGTGTCCTTCCTCAGCAGACTGCGCACTGCTGTGCTCCGCTTGCTAGCGGCATGCGCCGCTGTTGCAACTCTGAGCGGCTGCGGCAGCCGCGCAGACCATGCGCCTAGCGCGCTGATGCAGCGCATAGCTACATGGCGAGATGCTCAATCAGACCGCACGGAGCTTTGCTACGAGTTTAATTAGGTTACTTCGCGACTGAAGCTTATTTCTAAGATTGTGGCGTAGCCACAATCTTAGAAGTAAAGTGAAAAAAAATTTTGTAGCGGAGTAACTTAATTAAAAATTTGTATTTGTACAAATTTTTAATAAAGGGTTTTTTTTTACTAGATTTTCTAAAATTTTAGTAGCTTTGCTACTAAAATCCAAGGTTTCGCATCGAAACCCTGCTTGTGAAATTAAAAAACTATGTTTTTTATTTCCGTAAGCAGGGTTTTTTAAAAAACCTTCGAAAACATAAGCAAAAGACTAACGAAGTAAGGTGGGTTTCGGGACGAAACCTTTGATTTCAGCATAGCTGAAATCTTAGGCCTTTCTAATATTTTTCACACTTAAGTGCCAGGTGCCGATGAGATTATGTAACCCCTTTGTCAAAGCAAGGTTTGAAAGCTTTTCGCAGTGCCCGCGCTTGGCCAAAAGCTCTTTCGATCTTGACCGAGTAAGCAGTGTTTCTTGTGTGCTGCCGCTTAGCCGCGACGCGGTTCTCACATACGTCACAAGCAGTTCCTTCTCGAGCAACAGTACGGACACTGCACAGCGTGTTTCAATTCTCCCGAATCTGGCCATCTGCACCTCAGAAGTACAGCAGCAACGCGCATTCGTCATCTAAAATCGTCTCTACGCCGGCGCGGCCCGGCTCCGACAGCGCGTCGCAGCGACTGTGCAGTACTCAGCCAGCCTTTTGCGCACTCGTAGCCGCCCGCTGCCGTTCAAGAGCGTGCAGATCGTTTCAAGGCGTGCTGCACCGTCTTGCTCAGCTGCGCGCCGTGAAGGCACCCAGGATCTCACCCAGGATCTGCATCAGCATATGCTAGGCAGTTGCCGTTCTTGCTGCACGCATTGCGCTTCTTATCATCATAAGCATCAGCGGCAGCCCTTCGCGCGATCAAAGCCGATCGCCATGACTAAGGCCAGCAAAGCTGCCTAGCACGCCGCCGCAAGTTAGTCACGGCAAATGGGGTCGTGCCTCAGCAAATCCGACGCTGAAGCCGGCACCCAGTCCGGCAAGAAGGAGGCGCGGGCGCAGCCGGCGGCGCCCGCGAGCCAGCCGCAGGCCAAGTCGAGCCTCGCGCGGTTGTCGGTGTCCCACGCTGTCGCCACACCGGACGCCGCGCCAGTAAGGGACATTGCAGCTGCCGCGGCTGCCCCTGCGGCTGCTGCGCCCGCCAGCGAGCCCGCCGCGGCGGCGGCGGCTGCCCCCGCGCCCAACGGAGATGCAGCGCACGCAGCAGCCCCTGCGCCGCACGCCGCGGCCCCCGCACCCGACGCGGTCCCCGCCACCCCTAATGCGCTAGGCCACGCACCGCCGTCCGCCGTGCCGGACGGCATGTCGCTCACAGAGGCCGTAGAGCCGGTACAGAGCGAGGCGCAGCGGGCGGTCCTTGCCGGCCAGCCCTACCTGTCTAGCAAGGTCAGTGCCAAAAAATCGGGTGTTCCATTCTCGCACCCGCCCTCTCTTTGCGTGGCAGGGCCCGCACATCCTGCATCGACTCGATGCATCTGACCTTCGCATGGTCAGATATAATATCTAAGCACCCGCAGTGCCAGTTGCGTGGTGTACTTTGTCTGACTCGTCAGTTGTGGTTCAGTCCCATGCGGTGCCCGTGTCCCCGTCTGCAATAAGGCCCGTCAAAGCAGATGTCCCAGTGCACGCCTGCATCCTCTTGCCACGGGCTTCCAGACTGGTCATGTTGTGAACCGTGTGCATTGACCTGTGTGCGCAGTATGGACCGCCAAAGCCGATGTTTCAGGAGGAGCGGCTGACGACGGTGAACGCCATCAAGGCGACGGTCGTCGGGCAGGCGACAGACCCCGACATATGTGCGCCCTTGCCAATCCATCATCATTTGTCATCCATTGTCGTGTTTGCCGGCCAGGTGACGGAGCCCAACATCTGTGTGCCCCGCCCAGACTATCACCATGTCATGCCTGAATGCTGCTGACACGGCTGCCGGGCAGGCGACGGACTCCAACATCTGTGCGTTCCTGTTGGCCGCTGGTCGTCATTGTCATGCACGAAAAGCTCCTGAACGTTGCCACCGGCAGCTGGTGTCGGGACTCTAGTGTGGGCACAAACCACACTGGCGGCCGCGCTGCTTGCAGCAAATCAGCCTCTCAGTCCGTCATCCTGTGTCAGGTTCAGGTCAGCCATGCCAAGCCCTGCGCTGACGCGCCGGTCTATGTTAGCAATTGGACAGCTCCGAGCCGACCAGAAAGCTGTCGCTGCACCCCTCCCAAATGGCTGATTCCTGCAGCTGAGCCGTCTACGTATTTGCTCTGCAGCCAACATACTGAACCTGGCGGTGTCCGTCTTCAACATCGACAGCGCAGTGGTGTCGCTGTTGGGCGATGACACCTTCCAGGTAACACATTTGTGATCGACCGTATACCAACGAGTCACACCCATCTGAACAAGCCCAGACCCGAGCCTTGGGATGCCTTGCGCCCTTGACATATGATGTGCCAAAGCTGAGCTTGCTCCAGCGGCTGCTGCCGTCTGTGTTAGCAATCGCCTGCACCTCGTTGTAGTCACCTTGCCAGAGACCCCAGGATGCCGCTGACACCAGAGCCTGATGTGTGGAAACACAGAAGGCAGCTCTGCGGCATAGGTGCACGCTTTGGCAGGCAAGCTGAGGCTGTTCGCGGGGTGCCCCCTTCACGATTGATGGCAGAGGGGTGCTACAGAGACACGGAAGAGCACAGAGTTCGATCAGCGTGTCTACTGCGGGTGCATGCGGCAACGAGCAAGCTGGGCCCTGTGCGAAGCACCCTCGACACGTGGTGTGATGCATACAGAACATAGTTTACTGTGGAAAGACATATCTGCAGGCGGCAGCGGGAAGCTGGGGTCGTACGCGGTGGTGGACCTGCCGTGGCTCATCGGCAGCTGATGCGTAGGTACTCTTGACAATCGACGACGTCCACACAGAAGTAACCATGTTACTTACTATGTGCAGGTGCACGCGGCGGCAGGCAAGCTGGGGCCGTATGCGGGGGCGGACCTGCCGTGGCTCATCGGCATGTGCGCCTACTCCATGACACCCGCACACCACGAGGTGCTGGTCGTGGAAGACATGGCCGCCGATGCGCGCTTCAACTTCGAGTGAGTGTTACGCTGCGATCATTTCACAGTGTGTCAATGGAAGACCTGTATCACTCCATGACGCCAGCGCACCACGAGGTGCTGGCCGTGGAAGACATGGCCGCCGATGCACGCGCTTCGAGTGGGTATCAAACTGCGTTCGCCCCGTGAAAGACTCAACAAAACCCTGGCCTAGTACACGACGCCGGCGCACCACGAGGTGCTGGCCGTGGAGGCCACATGGCCGCCGATGCCCGCTTCAACTTCGAGTGAGTGGCGTTTTCGCTGTCCTCATCTTTACCTCGAGATAATCTACAAGGTCCCGCAAAGAACATGACGCCGGCGGACCACGAGGTGCTCGTCGTGGAAGCCATGGCCGCTGGTGCCCGCTTCAGCTTCAAGTGAGGCTCTCATTGACCTGCTATCTCCATGTTTGCCCTTGAAACATAGAACTTCTCTCCCACGGCTTGACAACGGCGCACCATGGTGTGCTGGTTGACATTGCCGCCGACGAGCGCTTCACCTTCGAGGGAGGTTGTATCAATCTGCGAGTTACACGTGTGTACAGCGGCAGTGTTGCAAAACCTTACCCTGCAGGGTGGCCCAAGCCGCAGTTTTGCGCATGTCTGCCAATCCAGCCTGCGACTTTTGTGGAGTCTGACCCAGCTCCATGGCACCTTGGGGCTCACTTGAAGTGCAGCTCTCGCATGAAGACCGCATCAACCATGCTGTTGCGATTGCCGACGGCTGTGCCTGTTGCTCTTTGTGCAGCGTGCGCGGCGGGTTCGAGCGCTTCTACTGCGGCGCGCCGCTGGTGGCGGCCAACGGGCACCGGCTGGGCACCATGTGCCTCGGCGGCTCGCAGCCCAAAACCATGGACGCGGAACAGGTGCAGCTTTTGCCAAAACGAGTACAGCAGCTCGAACGTCCATGTTCACGGCTTTCGAAGTATCAGGGTGCCTCGGAACTCGCAGCCCAAGACCATGAATGCGGAGCAGGTCTTGGGCTGCAAGGTCTTGGGCTCGCAGCCCAAGACCAGCTGCTGCTGAGCAGCGAAGATGTCATTGTTCACGAGTGCCAACGGTGTCCAGATGAATCCGCCGGCTGGCAGCCAAAGACCATGAGCGCGGAACAGGTACAGCTCTGACTGCTTGTGCCATGCATGACTCGTTCTGCTAGAACAACTAGAGTAGTGCAGGTGCTGCTGACTGCAGACCGTGCATCTTGCTAGAATGGTTGAGGGTCCCGGCCCCTCGGGGGTAGTCGGAACAGAGGGGACATGGCAGCCCTGCTGCAGGACCCCTGGCCCAGTGCTTGGGGTGAGGCTGCACCAGGCGCAACATCGGTAATGCCGGGCCCCACAGCAATGCCGCGGCCCACTGGCGAGTGCGACGGCGGGCGCGCCTTAGCCACGACTTTGGCATACATGCAGCTCCGCACGCCCCACACCAGATCAGGCCGCAGCTCTGGAGTCTCAAGACTCTGAAACATGTGGTCAGAGCTTAGACCCCTCGAAACACTCAAAATCCTAAAACCTGGTGTTAGCGTGCTGTGCAACATGGTGGTGCCTGATATATTTGAAGTTGTGTGCAGAGCCTCAAAACCCTAGAAGGCTAGCATTCCTCGCAGGTCGGCGTGCTGTGCAACATGGCGGAGATGGTGGTGCGGTCGCTGGAGAGCGCATGGGCGCAGGAGCAGTGGGAGCGGAACCAGGCCCAGGTGGGCATCCAGGGTGAATGGCTTAGCAAGCCGTCTCGTGCACCGTTCATGCACCGCTCTCATGGCCCTCGCAATGCGCCCGCCTGCCCCGCCCTTCCTCTGCTCCTGCTCCTTAGCGCGCATGGCGAATGTCCTACGGATGCTCGAATGTGTGCTCATGATGCCTGTTCGAACCTGCTCGCTGCTGCCAATGAGCCGCTTTGCAATACAGGTCGATCACCAGCTGTGGCACTGTCGTTCCGGGTGCTACCACCGGGACTTCCCTAGCAGCCTTGCGCCAGCATGTGCATGCGACGCCGTGTTGTCCGCTCCTCCTCAATGTCGAAAGGACAAGCAAATTGTTAACGAGAAAGAACAAGAAAAACATTACGTTGCAGGAGGCGAGGCTAGCGCGCCGCTTGGAGGCGTACCAGAAGCCATTTCTGTTTGTGGAGATTGGCGCCGAGCAGGCCGGCGACTGGGACATCATCTTCGCCAACGTCCGCGCCGTGTCCGCCACGGGTGTGGGGACCGCCCGTGCATTCAACAATGGCCTGTCTGGGCGTGCAAATATCTTTGGACGCGATGCTGAGGCAGCCGCCGGCAGCCCGCGCACTTCACTGGAAGACGCTCATGTCCTCCATTTCACAGTGTCTGCTCCTCACGACACCGTTGTCTCCGCGCGACCCATAACCCCGCCTTCCAAGGTGGGCTGAATGCAAGGGTGGTGTCCACGACACACATTCCTCCTTCGTGATTGCTTTGTTGCAAGCGAAGCTGAATGCAAGGCGGCTTGCCGCAGGCATCACCATGGCCACCGGAGAGCGCAAGCCCTTCTGGGAGCTGGTCCGCTCGGCCGTCGGCTCAGCGGTGCGCGCTACGCTGTCAGTTTGTTGTGCACACCCTCTGGCAGAGCCATGCAGCATATCACGCAGCACACTGCATCAGTCACTCTGCTTCAGTGCCGCCTTTCCTGAGTGCCACCTCTTATGGTGGCAGTGTCATTCGCCCGTTCCGTGCTCATTTGGCTCCGGCCGCTCGCGCCATGCCTGCATTTATGTCGCGCCGTCGTCTGCGATAGCATTGCATGGGTTGCAAGTAGCCGCTGGGGTGCCATCATCCGCGAGCCCATTTGGGCTTCCTGCACCCTGTAGTATGTAGCCACGATGCCGCGCCTGACACACGAGTGTAGCGACTCCGATGCTCCGCCGCCGCAGGCGCCATGGACGCCCTTCCAGAGCGCGGTGGACCGCGGCGTGCGTTTCACCGTCACCGGCATGCTGAAGGACTCTGCGGGCTTCCACGACGAGGAGGAGCTGTGGCACCTGCAGTTCCGGTACACACTAGGTTTCTGGTCAACCTGACTTTCCCCCAGTCAACCTGAGAAACCCTTTGCATGACGCTGCCGCCGAGGAGGAGCTCTGGCGCCTGCAGTTCCGGTGCGCCCTTGCTTTATGAGTCAAACTTGATATTTCATTCAACCTGGAATCCCCTCCGCATGACCACGCCGTCCGAGAAGGAGCAGTGGCACCTGCAGTCTTGGTGCGCACTCCACGCGCTGTGCTCACGCGACGTGCGGCAGTCATGCCGTCTTCGTTGGGGCAGCGAGCAGCCCTCGTGTCTGTCGTCGCGGCGGTGATCTGCAAGCCGTGTTTCGCATCTTGGACATTGCTCCGATGTATCCGCTCAACAGAGTGGAAAGCATACTTTACGTTTCTTCGGTAGTCCATGAAGTCCCTGCGAAATGCAAAATCGCCAACCCCTGCAGGCCGGCGGAGAAGGATGCGCTGGCCGGGCAGGCGACGCTGCTGGGGTGTCCACCCCACAGTCTTCCTGACGACTGACCAACGTTCCTGCAGGCCAGCGTCGAAGGACGCGCTGGACGGGCAGGCGACGCTGCTGGGGATCCCGTCGCACGTGCCCAGCGGCGCCGCCGGCGGCGCCAGCAGCCGCCTGTACACCGTGGAGATGTGCAGGGCGCCGCCGCCGTCGCCGCACGGCGGCGGCATGAACAGCGTGCGCAGGTGCGCAATGGCTGTGCGCTCCCAGGGCATTGCTTCCTGCTTCCGGCCCAGCTGCGGTCTCAGCAGGCTGCTGCCTGGCTGTGATGCATTGGAGACACCATCCCTCCAATGATGGTGCACAGTGCTCCTCCCAAGATGCTGCGGCCTGCTGTCCCTCCTCGACCCTCTGACGTGGCATCCTCAAAAACCGATGGATGTGGCAGGAACATACGACTAGTGCACCTTTGGAGTCTGCCGCCGCGCAGCATGCTGATGGACGCTGTCGGCGCTGGTGCCGGCGCTGGTGCCTTTCGACACCCTGGAGACAGACTCAAAACCATATTTGAACTGTATTTTCTTATGTTTGAACTGTATTTTCTTAGTTTTGAACTGTATTTCCTTAGGTTTCAAACTGTATTTTCTTACTGCCGCGCAGCGTGCTGAACGAAAGCGGCGGGCCGCTGTCGTCGCTGGTGCCCGCGCTGGTGCCGGCCTGCTTCGAGGGCCTAGAGCTTGGGCCGCTGCTGGGCAAGGGCGCCTTCGGCCGCGTCTACCGCGGCACCCACCACGGCGAGGAGGTAGCCATCAAGGTGCGCTTGATCGACGTCTTGTCAAATGTAGATTTTGCATCTGTCGGCATCACGTTGAAGCTCCAGTCACTTCGGCCGCGCCTGCCGCGGCACCTACCACGGCGAGGCCGTCAAGGTGCGCATTTGACTTCCGTCTGAAAGTGCGGCACCCACCTCGGCGAGGGGCGCCGTCAATGGGGCCTTTCTGAGCTTTCAGATTCGCAGCAGTGCTGGGGCACCTCCACGACCATGGTGTTTGGGCCTCGCAGTAAGGAAGTCACAGGTCACAGGCCGTGCGAATGGGAGCTTGCATGGGCAGCCGTGCGCGGCGGCACTCTCGCTGCAACACTTCACATTCTGCGTGCAGTTTCAGCACAGCATTTCGCCTCCCCTCACAGAGGACACGGACATGGTGGACATGAACGAGGAGGGGGAGCTGCTGGAGGTGTCTGCAACATATGGATATCTTCAATCCCTGTTGTTGAAGCGTAGAAATCATCTTGCCGTGCACAGATTATAGATACGGACAAGGCGGGCATGAATGAGGAGGAGGAGCCGCCGGAGGCGGCGGTTGCCTGGCTTGAACTTGCGCATGGTTTCTTGTTACGCATTGCATATCATTTGTCCTCGGCACTTGCAGATCATGGACACGGACAAGGTAGATATGAACGAGGAGGGGGAAAGATATGAATGAGGAGGGGGAGCCGCAGGAGGCGGTGCTTAAATCAATCAAGAATGTCAACGTTCTCTTGCTTGCATTTCCATTTAATTTCTCATTAAATGGAAATGCGCCGCCCGCAGCTCATGGACACGGACAAGGTAGATATGAACGAGGAGGGGGAGCCGCTGGAGGCGCGGTTCCTTAGTCCTGCCCATTTACTTGTGATCACACCTATCCAACGCTGGTGTTCCTTGCTGTGCGTGCAGATCATGGACACGGACCGGGTGGAGATGAACGAGGAGGGGGAGCCACTGGAGGCGGTGCTCACCGGCAGCAAGTGCCACCCTAATCTGGTCTCCACCATCGGCTGGTGCGCCTGTTAAGCGTTGGAGCACAGTGTGCAAACGATGCCCCTGTAATTCCCCTTTCAAATGCGGCGCATGCAGTCCCCTCACCGGCAGCAAGCGCCAGCCCAACCTGGTCTCCACCCTGGTGCGGCCCTCTTGCACAAGTACAGCACACAACTCCCTGCCCCTGTAGCTCCCCTTTCAACCCGGGCTCATGCCGTCCCCTCACCGGCAGCAAGCGCCACCCCGGCCTGGTGTCCATCACCGGCTGGTGCGGCCCTCTTTCCTCCAAGACCTGGTGCCTGCGTGTGAATGTTTCGTCCCCTTGGCGCTACAGGACAGTGACGAACCCGCCGCTGCCCTACCCGGGAGAGGACCCGGAGCGGGAGGCAGGTCACTTCTTACTTGCACTGTATGGACGTCTGTATTTCTGTGCTGCAGGACGGTGACGAACCCGTCGCTGCCGTACCCGGCGGAGGACCCGGAACGGGAGGCGGCGCGCCTCGCAGAACTCGGGCCCGATGAATCGCAGACGTGGCTGCTGCTGGAGTTTTGCGACAAGCCCTGCCTCCAGGTGTGTTTGACAGAAGCACATGTGCGACTGCCGCCACGGTCTTGGTGCTGGGCTGGCCTTTGCCCAGGACGCGAGCCAATGGGCACGGGTCGGGCGACAGACTCGCAGCGCTCTGGGGCTTTGGGGCGGCGGCGCCAGACGCAAGGGACCCAGCTCTGCAAGCCCGCCGGCCGAGCTCGCTGCAGACTCTTGAACTCTTTCCTGGATCACCACAAGCGCGCGACTGCGGCCGAAGTGGGTGCACTGTGATCCGCAACATCGCATTGCATAGCAATTCGTAGCACAGTAGTGGTTGCATGTGATTCGCAGGATGCGCTGGAGCGCGGCGCGTTCAGAGTGCATGACTGCGAGGGCGGCGTGGCCAAGCAGAGCAGCCCGCCGGACATGGCCGCCATCTGCGGCGCCGCGCACGAAGTCGCCTGCGGCATGGCCTTCCTGCACAGCCGCAACGTCGTCCATGGTGGTGCGCCTCCTTGTGGGATCCTATACATCAGGTCTCGCAGAATTCCCATCTTCACGGGCGTGGCGGCGGGGCAAGGGCACATTTGTCTCCTCTGAGCTGTCAGGTAGCTGTCAGAACTGCGCGCAAACCCTGTGTTCCGATGCCTCGTTGCTTCTGTGTGTCCGCTTTGGGGAAGACTTCTCCAGTTTCGCGCCCTCCCATATATGAGAACTGGATCAGAACCATGATCAACTGTACACTGTCACCATTGATCCAGTTCTCATATACATAATTGTATTCTCATAGTAGCTGTGTATATGAAATTATAATATGAGAACTGGATCAATGGTGACAGTGTACAGAGTTCTCGTATGTATGTGACTGTGACCAGTTTCTCATAACGCCTGCAAATGGGGCGGCCGGAGCGCACACACAGCTGTCCCATTCTCCTCCCGTAATTACAATCCTATGCATTGCAGACCTCAAGGGCGGCAACGTGCTGCTGAAGAGCGCCGACAACGCCTGCGGCTTCGTCGCCAAGGTTGCGGACTTTGGTCTGGCGCGCCACATGGAGGTCGAGGAGCGGGTGCAGTCCAACCGCTACGGCACCATCACCCACTGCCCACCCGAACTGCTGCTGCAGGGCATCTTCTCCAAGGTGCAGACACGAAAGCTCTACAAAGAATCTCTCTGCAATGCTCAGAAATGGTTTGAAACATGGGGGGGGATCGAGGAGCGCGTGCGGTGCAACCACCACGGCACCATGACCAACTGCCCGCCAGAACTGCTTCTGGAAGGTCCCTTCTCCAAGGTGGGTAGACTTGCCAATGAGCTGTCGATGGACTAGAAATACTCGACTGTAGCTGTCATGTGTGCCTGGTCCTTGTGCGCAGGCAGTGGATGCGTGGGCCTCCGGGGTGCTGTATCACAGTGATTAGTCAACAAACAAATCACAAGCGAAGTGATATGTCAGGTGTGCTGCTGTTTTTCTGTGCGCAGGCGGTGGATGTCTGGGCGTTCGGGGTGCTGCTGTGGGAGCTGTACCACGGTGTGCGCGCCTGGGCGGGCCTCACCCACCCTCAGGTGCTTCTTCCTCTGGCTGGCAGCCCAGGAGGCGTGCACATGATCTGCCCACATGCATGCCTACGCATGTTTCTAGTTTGCGAAGCGACACTTGCGCTGGCGCTGGGCACCGCCCCCCGCAGTTCTGCATCAGTGAAGGCTCACGTCTGCTCTGCTGTGCGCAGCATGGGCACACTGGCTGCGTCACACTGATCGCCACAGTCGTATCCGAGCCCGAATGTGAACCCTTTCCACATGCGCGCCTGCAGATCATGCACGCGGTTGGCATCGCGGGCAAGAAGCTGGCCTTCGACAGGTCGGGAGTCCTTTCTTGCAGTTTTCTCTTGTCTCTTCAGCTTTTTAACTGTCTGTCACATTTCGCTCCCATCGAAGCCTCATCGCAGGCCAGCAGGCCTATCCGAGCAAGATGTGATTCCTTTCTTCCCTTCCTTCGACAGGAGCGAGGCGCTGCCTGCGCACGAGACCTACTTTGCGCTGGCAGAGGCGTGCCTCGCCAGCGACCCCGCCAACCGTCCGTCTTTCGAGGCCATGCACCTGGTGCGTAGTAGTGTGTACAGCCCTCGAGAAGGTTTTGGAATCTTTGAGAAAACCCCAAATTCCTACTTTGCGCTGGTGTAGGCGTGG
>JAABUL010001999.1_pt1 | contig 35806 bp, 11 predicted proteins | sample 5559151 | NCBI WGS metagenome assembly JAABUL01 (sample SAMN10711876, study PRJNA513368) | rock metagenome | isolation source: Antarctica rocks | place: Antarctica: Victoria Land, Pudding Butte sud | reverse complement strand
CACCGCGGGGGGGGGGGGGGGTGGGGATTTCATATATGGTGATGAGGGTTTGGTGGGTGGGGGAAGCTTATGGGCGTGAGGATGTAAGGATGTATGTGTGTGGGTGGAGTATTGTATACTGGGGTATAGTGATGGGAGCTGTGAGGGTAGTGGTGGATATGTCTATAGGGTTGATTTTGTGGGGGGGAGGAGTCAGGGGGGATTGTGGGGTGGTGGTTTGGGGGGTGATGGATTTAATGCTATCTGGGTTGAGGTTTGGATAATTTATGGATCGTAGTCGTTTGGATTGATGTGTCAAAAAAAGAGACACTGGAAATATATCAGGCCCCTCTTAGCACCCCGCTATGTAAATACCATCCATCTTTCATGTATCTGGCAAGGCCCATAAATCGATCCATCCTCGATATCTTTCATCGACCCTCCGTAGATTTTCAACATGATGTTCCATGTATCGAAAATTGGGTGGATCTCCCGTTCCAAAAGAGCTCTCGGACTGCTGCGATAGCACTATGATTGAGATGAAGGGCGGCGTGACTGGTTTGAGCCAGATTCTCGTGGCGAGATTGACAGCGGGTTTTGATTTTTGATTTGTCGCTGTTGCCTTCTTGATCGCTGGGGCTGTCCCAAGGGGGTATAGTGTCATGCCATGTTTGCCCGGATCCCTTTTCCTAATTGGGACGCTGCATTCCTCGGCCGCGTTCTCGGTGGCTTCAATTTCTTCTGTATTGGAGTGAGTGTCGTAACCTCTGAGCAACAAGTATGTTCTCTTCTACCGACGTAGACTGAGCCGCACGTGGCGTGTATCCCTCCCGTGACGACACCATTCTCAACCTTATTTGTACGGAGCGAACAACTCAACCGGACTTCCTTTCTCCCTCCTGCCCTGTCCCTTTGGTTTCAAACTCTTCACGCTCTTCGTCGAAGCCAGCTCATGGGCTTCGCTTTTCCCGATCAATACACTTCTGGTCGAAGCCAGCTCGTGAAATGCGCCCTCTGCAGGCAACTCCTGTCTCTCCGTTGACGGCGGCTCCGCCTGTTTATCCTCACGCGCACTGTGTTTGAGTGGATGTTCCTTGTGACCAAGGTCGGTCAGACTCTCACCAAGTGCCGTAGGGCTGCCCGCCGTGTCCTTGAAAGAGGGTGAGCTTGGGTCGTGGTAATCGGCTCCTGTTATACCGTTCTCGCTGTAAGGTCCGTTGTAGAAACGATCGTAGCGCTCGTGGTCTACGGGTGTGATGTTGAGTTGATGCTTCTTTGCGACACGGTGGCGGTGGTAGACGACACTGGCGTAGATCAGTGTTGCGATGAACGCAACTCTGTTACAATCAGCCTCGAACATCTTCTTGGGACTGAAGCCAAGGTTTCCAGGAGATTCAGGAAATCTTTGCAATCAGACTGTACTTACAGAAGGACAATAGCCTCGATTGTACCATCCAAGAATAGAGTGGAAGCACTCGTACTACTACCAGCTGCTTGTTGGTACTTCTCAGTATTCACGATCACCATCAGAAATATAATCAGCCACATTGCTGTTTTGCAACACTGGAAAACCAAGTATGTTATCGGTTGAAGTATTTTCCTGACGAACAAGATGATCTCTGTAATGTTCAGGATGATGCAGATGCAGGATATGACCATGATGACAAGTTCAGAACTGCAACGATATTCAGTCAATCCTCACAGATTTCAGAGTATCGGAGGCAGAAACAGACTTACGCTACGAGGGAGTATTGGACGAAATACGCAAGGGCACCGATTAAGAATACCATGAAGAGGAGCTGAAGAATCCAGAACGGAATTAGGACGGATTTCAGCCATTGCGACTTGCCCACCATCTTTGCCATCGTACTGTAGAGAGAAATGGTCTGGGCTCCGGGAAAGTCGAATGCTTTTATCTTTGATTCTGATCTTGCTGGGGTGTCCTTTCTTGGAAATGAAGGACGGTCGATAACAGAGTATGAAAGATAGCAAGGAGTGATATTGAATGACCGCACAACAACAATCACAGAAGAGAATGCACAGCTTGACCTGGATTACGGGAAAAAATGGCGGCGATGAGAGCATTAAGACTGCGACGGGAGAGACCCAGCAGGCCAGGCGACTCCTCAGTGCCTACGTGCCATTCACGTCGGGAGTCAGATTCAAAACATAGGAATCCTTGCGTTCGTAGAAACATGGCGAATTGCACCACGTTTCGAGATCTCAAGAGCAAAGCAACCCCTTTACACTGAGATGCCGTGCTACGCTCATTGGCACGCGACGGTAATGTTTCGAAATGAGGTGGTGATCTGCCGAGAATGTTTGAAGATATTTTCGGCCGCCCGTTGATGCCAAGCCTCGTTACACTTTCCGCCTTTCTTGGTATACATCTCGAAACTGCTGTATATCAAAATTTCCCCTTTATGAGGCATGGGAACCGCTTCGTCTAACCAAAAATATGGTATGATAATGGTAATCAACATACCTGCCGGACAATCGGTAGCACCAGCTGGTAGACGCGGTCGAACACCGCGACTGATAACGATGACCTTCACCACGTCCGTCGCTACTCGACTTTCCAGAGGATGCTGCTATGAGCTCTAATGCCTCAATCCGATCATGCGATGGAAGAGTCTGATGACCATCAACTTGGTTAGGAACGTGGACTATGCTGCTAGGTATCCAACAGTTGCGACCTTTGGTCAGAAAAGTTCATCATTATCAAGAAGATCAACGATGAACGCATCTGGCGGATTGAGCATATGATTTCGGCGTGCTTTCAATTGCGTTGAGGAACTGTCTTGAAGCGAGCACGGGAGACCGTTTGGGATGAACTCAGGAACATGCTTTTATTCTATTCTCTCATATACAAGTATACTCTCAGGAATCTCGTAATGAATGTGTCGCGAAATCTAAAGCTTCGCCCGGCGCTGATTGACAATACTTCTTCCATCCCAATCAGCCCCTTATACTCGCAGAGGAAGGCAGCAATCTACTCACCTACCTGCTGCGGCCAAAGTTTGGCGGCGGCGCCGGCTTGTTCTCGAGGATTTTCTCGATTTCCTCCATTATCTCCGGCGTCAGTTTGGGTAAAAGCTTCAACGCGCCGCAGTTGTCGATGATCTGTTCAACCTTCGTAGCACCCAGGATAACTGTGCTAACATTCTCGTTCTTCGCCGTCCAGGCAAGTGCGAGCTGTGTTGCGCTGCCATCAAATTTTTCCGCAATCTTAGTCAACTTCTTGACCTTCTCAATCTTCGCTTGGCCCTCTGGCTCTTTCAGACTCTTGACTGTTCCCTCGAAGAAGCTCTTGTTCGTAGCGAAGCGTGAGTCTTCGGGGATGCCGTCGTTGTATTTCCCGGTCAATAGACCACTAGCCAGCGGTGACCAGGTCGTCGTGCCGTATTTGAATTGATCATACAAAGGTGCATATTCAACTTCGAAGCGCTCGCGGTGAAAAGCATTGTATTGCGGCTGCTCAGCAATGGGCGCGATCAGATTGTACCTCTCTGCAATTTGGGTTGCTTCCTGTATTTGCACGGCAGACCATTCGGAGGTGCCCCAGTAATAGGCAAGGTTCAGGTTGCGGATCGCTTGCGTGAATCCCTCAACAATCTCTTTCATAGGAGTAGCGTAGTCAGGTCTGTGGGCAAAGACAACATCCACATAAGGTTGTTGTAAACGCTTGAGCGAGCTTTTCAGCCCCTCAACAACATGCTTCTTAGAGAGACCGCGCGTATTAGGTTCCTTGCGGCCTGTGCCAAAGAAGACCTTGGTGATGAGAACTACTCGCCAGTATCGAGGTCAGCGGTCGTCGTTCAGCAAGGTCGGCAAGGTACAGCATAATGAATGGAAAGCCAACCCACCATATTCGTCCCTCGGCCACGCAAGCTCTTTCAGCGCATCACCCATCTCGATCTCGCATTGCCCATTCGCATAGACCTGTCCGATTTTGATTCAGTTCCCCGCACCAATATGGTTTTCCCAAGCGGAGATGGAGGGGCAAAAAGCTACCTCAGCGGTGTCGAATGTGTTGACACCATGATCCCATGCTGCTTGCAGGCAGTCCTTGACAACATTACCCTTCTGCGTCCCGCCGTAGGTGAGCCAGCCGCCGAGGGAGAAGAGGGAGACTTTGAGTCCGGTTGGCCCAAGATGGCGGAAGACCTTTGTTTGTAGTCAGCAAACGGTAGGAGAGGATGGGTGCATGTGCGAGCCTATGCCAAGGGGAAATTCACCATGTCCTTTGGTTCATATTTCGATTCGACAGCCATATTGCTTGGTTTGATCTTGTGTGTCTGGGACAAAATGGGTTCAATTGTTCACATTCATAGATGTGAATGAGGAGCTCTTTGATTTCAAATCTGCAGACTACGATGACGTATTCGGCAACAGCCTGAACACAATGCCGTGAGTGTATCTGCGCTAGCAACTTCTAATCCACAGTAGGTATTTGTTCCGAAATTGCACACAAGAGGCAGGTGATAAATGTCGTGTAAAGAGTAGCCTGCTCAAGAAAGCTTCCGCATACATGACGCCTGATCCCATGCCAACACCGAGCACACATATCCCATCGTAATCCTCAACTCCACATTTCACATTCAGCCATTGGCAACCGTCTGCATAATTCTTGCCGTGCTACACCCCGTGTAGCCACTTGCGAAACCTGTCGTTTGTATGTCATCCCTCTCATGCGGCATTGCTTAGCTCACGTAGAGCCTCCTCACGCACACTGGCTGGAATGGTGGCGATAAACGTAGCAAAGGCTCCTACGAGGCCCACACAAACACCAGAGACAAATTTGCCGATGCCTCTAGAAGATGTAGCGGAAGTTTTGACTTTCTTACGAGCAGGTCCTTCCGCTTCCACAATTCTGGCGGTAGCTGGTGTTGGAATGGAGCCGACGATCGGCTCAAGTACACTATCTTGTGTCAACGACAGATCCCCCACTGGATTGAGAACATCCCTAGCCTGGGCGTCGGGCAGCTGAGTCTCTTGCTGAACGTTGGACACGTCGGATGCATGAGTCTTGACCCGTCGAATAGCTTGGATGTTTGCAGCCTCGACGGCCAGAAGTGCATGATTATCTTCTTCATCTCTAATCTCGGCACTCATCTCATCTACTTTCCGCTTCAGAGGTCGGCTGTTTTCGGTGTGGGGTTCGTTCACAAGACTTGAGATGTTAATCTTAGAGGACTGTCCTTCGCTAACCTTGCGTGACTCCGAGCTCAGAGCACAATGTTGGACAGTCCTAGCTGGTGTTCGTCCAGCAGTCGCATACGCATCCTCTTCGGCTTGCAATTCAGCAGCAAACCTGGCGTCGTCATCAATATTGTTGGCGGCAGTGCAACGTGACGGAGCTACAGCAGCCCTGACCTGCTCCGATGGATGGGCGAAGGTGCTTTCGAACAAAGCATCTTCGAATGTGAAGGGCACCCCAGACTCAGATGGAGAATCATGACCACGGTTGTAGAAAGGGCCTTGACTATAAGGCCTCGAGTGGAAACTCTGGTCGGCAGGATGTGTGTAGTGGTGGAATGGTAATGGAGCATTACTGGAGGTTTCAGGAGCAAACCCCTGTGGATTAGCACAATTGATTGGGGAACTCTGATAGATAGCCCCAGGCCCAGGATAGCTATTGAATGTGCTTGTTGGTCCCGGAGGGTGCCTTGCTAAAGCTGCATCCGATGGACTGGGTGCTCGCTGCATAGATGGTGGGGGAAAATCCAGGTAAGTAGGCTGGCTCACGTCGACTGCGTCACTCATGCTGACACCGAAACCGCCAGGCCTGAAAGTGCTTCGCGTTTGCAGGCTTGGGTTTTTAATGCTTAGCATGTCGTAGACCGGCGCGACGTGTGGCTTCTTGGTCTCGAAGGTAACCTGAGGCTTTGACACTGGTGGGGCCACGGGACCAGGAGTATACTTCATGAGCTTGCTGAAGGAATCTACAGTGTCCTCTTCATGATCAAAGTCAGAGAAGCCATCGTCGTGATCGAGCCCCTCGTCGTCGGTGCTATCGAAGCCATCTGTGGCTCCAGCGACAGACTCAAGGGCCAATTCTGGTGACTGATCTCGCTCAATTTTCTTTCCAAGTGCGCTAGAGAGATGATCCTGAGTCTCAAGGATGACGCGCTTGGCTCGATTTCCATTGTCAAGGTCCGTCTCTTTATCCGCTACCGTAAATGGGTGGCCCTGCGCACTCTCAGGTTGATGCTCCTTCCAAGATGGGCTTTTAGCAGTCTTCGTTGGTGACTGCTGGATTGAGAGAATTTCGGGTCCCTCATCATCGCTTTCGCTATCAGGCACATCTTGCTTGGCGTTATTGTCACCCTCGAGATCGATGGGATCGAGCTGAGACATTCCAGTAACAGCAGGGCGCTTAAGCAGGACCTTTGTAATGCTAGGGCCCTGCAAGTTTAGGCCACGGACTTTGTTCTGATTTGCAGCTTTATCCAAATCCTCTGCCTCCTCATTGACGAGTATGGGCGCATTGTAAGCAGGTCCGTGATCTGGTGTGGTAGCTACTGAATCTTTACCGTTATTTTCTTGTACCGAAGAAGCTATCTCCACATCGCTGTCATCATCCAAAGAATCAGATTCGCCATCGTGTGACGGGACGGAAAAGGTGCGGGGGTTTGACTCGATGATCTGTATGGAACCTTCGTGTGATGACTCGGATGATGTGTCGTTGAAGTCTTCCGGAACTTTGAATACGTGTGCTGGTCCCAGGTCACGGAGGCGGGCAAGTACTGCTGGGCTAGGTATGAAAGTATCAGTCTCAGACTTGGAACGCCTGGGCAGGAGCACAAACATGCGAGAATCCCATGTCGAACTAACTCGGAACTCCTTAGCTGGGTAGGTGACTGTGGGCATAAGATCAGTGTGGTTCCATCAAGAGTCTGAGCAACCAATTGCTTACCTGCTCCACTCGTAACCCGTTGGCCAAAGGTGATGATATCACCATTGTTTACAGTATATTCTACACCAGTCTTCAACCTCTGCTTAGCCAGGTATGTCCCGTGAGTTGAGCCGCAGTCCTGAACATAGATCGCCTATCCCATGGGCTTAGTAATTTACCGGTAAAGATAGGAAGAGATACTTACTCTCTGCGGAGGAGAAGCGGTGAACTTGGCATGTGTCCTGGATAGGATAGGATAGTCGAACCATGCATTGTGACAGCCTACAGTGAGACCTTTGTGTGCGTTCTTGGAAGCTCGGCCAATTTCTACCTCTTTCTTGTCACGATTTATGTTGAAGAGTCTATGATTCGCCGCCTCGTCTTGGCCAAGCGGTGTCATCCTGATGGTGACTGAGTTGCAGAGAGTCAGTTACGAATGTTGAGATTGCTAGCCAGTATGGACTGCGTGTCTGAGGCGGAGCAGCATGAAATTGACGCTCCAGCTTGGGCGCCGAACCGTCTGTCATGTTGCGAAGAAGAAATAGAGGGACCTACCCTCCATATCACCGTTGGAAGCCATGTCTCACACTAGATTCTCCGTGATGTCGCAGCGGAGGCGAAGATGAGTCTGACAGATCAAGCGTGCAGCCTTGGCCTCGGAGGATTACCAGTGATGACCTTGTGGTAGAGTATGAATCAACAATGTGATCCAGACGCTCTTGACGAGGACTTTTTTATAGTTGTAAGAAATCAGTGTTGACTACTGCCAACCCACAGCTATTGGGATAGAAAGAAGGCTGCGGTTGACATGGTGTTGAGGGTAAGAGGGAGGATTGCGGAGGAGTGAAGAGGCAGCAAGGCGATGGGGCTCATTCTCTTAGCACAATCCACTTTACCCCTCGCCAAGACATTTCAGTTCTGGCCAAGCTCCTGCGTACAAGGCTGCAACGCCAAGGCTGCAACATATATAAGTGCCTTAATTTTGAGGCCTTGCAGAACATGACTGCTACTGTCGTCTCATATAAGTACGGGTATGAGCTGATCGCACGATCACTGATGGGTTATCTGGCAATCCATGTTAGAAGAGAAAGCTATCTAGGCTGATATCCAATATGACAAGCTCAGATTTCAAAAGATCCGGCTGAGAAAGTAAGAAAGGTATTCAAAAATCTGAGAGCGCGCCGCCCCCGACTCATCATTTTTCCGTGCATATTTGAGGGGGAGTCGTCCTATCCAAAGCTCGGCTGTTTCAGTGCATGGCATCAAGACCCCCTTGTAGCTCCTGTTCCAAGCCCATACTGTGCATTTGCTCTGGTGGTGCAGCCTCTTGAGGCCTTGGATCCTCATGGGACCACTGGTTCGCGTTGTCAGGAATAGGTACATTCTGTCCCATCTGTCCGCCCATATGCTGCTGAGGTTGCTGCACGCGCACCTGCTGCCTGAAGCGAGCCACTTCGGCTAAAATAATCTTTCTCATCTCAGGTACGTCTTCCACGACTTCGAAATGGAAGTCGAACGTTGTGGCGCATGAGGGTTCATCGGAGGCATCATGCCAGATGTGCAGGTAGCGGTGTTCGAGTGCTTCTTCCACTGAGATACGAGCAGATGGGTCAAAGGCTAGCATCTTATCCAAGAGGTCCAACGCATCAGGGTTGGCATTGGAGAAGAGACGTTGAAAGGGTACCTTGGGCATGTAGGGTAGATTTCGGACGTACTCCTGGGCTCGCGGCGACCCGATACGAGACAGGGTTTCCTCGTTGGGGGTGCCAAGGTAATGCAAGATTTGATTGAGCTGGTCAACATAGTCGCGGCCTTTAAAGAATGGGCGACCGCCCAACAGCTCAGCGAGGATACAGCCAATTGACCACACATCGACTAATGAGATTAGCGCATTGGCCGGTGCATTCAAGGATATGGATGCACTTACTGGCTTTGGTGTAGCTTTGGAAACTCAACATAATCTCCGGAGCACGGTACCATCTCGTCGCAACGTACTCGGTCATGTAACCAGCATTCTCTTCCGGGTCCATAGAGAAACCTCGGGCAAGACCGAAATCGCAGATTTTGAGTTCGCAGTCTGCGTTGACTAGAAGATTACCAGGCTTGAGGTCTCTGTGTAAAACATTCGCAGAGTGTATGTACTTCAACCCGCACAGAATCTGGTAGATGAATGACTGGAAATGTGCATCGGTAAGTGGTTGACCAGAGCGGATGATGGCGGCCAGATCACATTCCATAAGCTCTAGGTCATATCAGCAACTTTGCAATGCCGTAAGATCTATATCGTAATACCTTCGTACAGATAAGTTTCATTGAAGTTATCCGGTCGAGGGATGTCCATATCATACAGACACGTTATCTAGGTCCACAGTCAGCATTCCTCGAAAGATATAGAGCTTGGTCACCATACATTGCGGTGGCCTCGGAAGTGCTGAAGGAGCTTAATCTCTCGCAAAGCCCGCTTTGCCAGAATCTTCTTGCTGAAGACATTGGTGACCTTTTTGATGGCAACACCTTCCCCAGTGTGGTTGTTTGTGGCAGCACTAACCTGAGGTGTAAGCGCGCAGGTACACAACAGTCAGAGGGTGATTAACATCAAGATCTATTCATGAAGATGGAAAAGGCATACCATACTATGCCGTACGCTCCTTGTCCGAGCTCTTTGGTGACGTTGTAGCGCTCGTCGACAATGAAGTCTTGATTGAAGACCTTGAAGACTTTGCGGCCTTGGAGGTCTGCCATATTGGGACAGTGTCCTCAGTCGTTACTCGGAAGGGTTGGGATGATAGAGATTGAGCAGCTCTGCGCCAAAATAGTGCTTTTCCCAACAACCTCTCCAATTGATCCACCTGTGATGCAATACGCGCTGCCGTCTGACTGGTGCGAGCTTGGGAAGGACAAGGAAGAGCAGTAAAATTGGGGACCGTCCAGATCAGCGGGCAGCACCAAAGACCCTCAGCAGTTCCTTCTATACATTCGTAAAATTAATCAGCTGAGTGTCGGGAGTAAGCACTGGACCAGCGAGCTGTGTTGATAGGAATTACGAGCTGTGGTTGAAACCTTGTGGGGTGTCTGTCTCGACCAATAGCGGGGCTACCCAGGGTCCCATCCTCTCAGCCCAACAGGGCGGGTCTTTGCCGTTCGTGGAGATCAGCCGAGCTAGTCCTAGTGCAGCCGCACAGTCAGTGGCATATCATTTTACGCAAACGGTGTCCAGTATTGCATCCTACTGCGTATTCACGAGATTGGAGGACTGTATTACGCGATGCTATTGATGTCATCAATGACCGGCCGTGGAACGAATCGTCTATTACGTTATTCTATCGAGATACTCACCCACCTCTGTACCCTCCAATAATCTACCCAGATTCAGTCCTATAAGCTCCGCGAAGTCCCTACTCTTCTTCCACAACTCGTCTGTACTCCCACTGACTGTGAACTCTTTGGCCAAAACGTCCATGAAGAAGCCGTTCTCGAATCGAATGTTTTCGGCAATGTCCAACAAGTCTGGCCCGAGCCATGGTTGTGCCGGGAGTAGAACATCGAGAATGTAACCCGCAGCCAGCTTTGAGATCCATTGCCCCATACTGTCCATCTTTATCTTACGGCCGACGTTCTTTGGACTGTAGTAGCGCGTGATCCAATCCCTGGTCTCCTGACCCATCAACGAATGGTCACCCAACTCTCCAGGTTCAAGTGGCAACGCATCGAGAACTCTCATGACAAATATGATCTTTGTTTCAAGCACATCACGAATATTGGCCTGAATGACTGGAGTCTGTCTCTCATAAAGCCAGAGGCAAGTCTCCAGTGGCATCGCCCTCACCAGGGTCACGTCGCCCAGGCTCTGGTCAGATTTCGTTTCCTCAATACGCTGTTCCCAGCTCGAAAACATTCGAAGACATAGCGCCGATTGTCTTGCCAGTTCAATCCCTATACCTTTGTGGTAAGTTACGTCTTCAGTGAGTCCGTACTCCACATCTCGAAGACAACTAATAGCCGCACGGTCAACGAATTCACCTTTTTCTATCTTGTCGAACATCTCGGAGATCTTTCTTGGATCGTTAAGAAACTGGTGCGTGCCGATATAATCCTTCAATGCCTGCTTCTGTTCGCTTGATCTTCGCCTGCCACTGCCAAAAAGCCATTTCAACTCCGAGTATTGCACCGCCACGATTCCGGGAGGTACGGCGGCTTTGTTATCTCTAAAAACGTTATAGACAGCCCTTCCGCTTACCAGAAAATTCTGAAGATCGCCCAGGCGCGTATGCCGAATTACTTCCAGGATCAACTCGACTGGCAATCTAGCCAAGGAGTGCTTCCATTTCCGCCCCGCTGCATTGAAAGCATTGTGAATAGTTTTACCTCCCAATAGGAAGATCTGGAGATCGTACAGGTCCGTATGCCGTACCTCTTCCAGAATCAACTCGGTCGGCAGAGTGGCCAAAAATCGGTTCCATTCCTGACGGGCTCTTTTCTCCTTTTCTCCCATTCGTCTACTATGTCGCCGCTCCTCCCGTCTAATTTTCCTGATCTTGTGGATTTGTCTGCGTTCATCGAGTTTATTGGCGATCATCCTCTTTCTTTCGTCCGTCAGCAGAATATGTTTTCCCTGTGGTCCGAATGGGTCGTTGTCGTCTTCGATGTCCGTGTCAATGTGTATTGGCAAGTCTTCGCTTCCGGCAACCTTCATCTCCACTTTTAACCAAGTCGAAATCGGCTCGTTCTGGGGACTAGCCTTGCTGGTCATGTTCTGTGAAATTCGCTCGTGAGTAATCACTGAGGTGTTCATGATAGAGTATAGTCGCGTTTGAAGAGATGGAATTAAGTTTGGCATCTAAGTTCTAACTTGAACCAATTCTCGCGTTGAACGCCTTGTGTAAGTAGGTTGTGTTGCTGTTGTCAGTATTCGTCTATGCTCTCCTTCGGTACGCCTGCTCGAGTGAGTACTTCAACAGCGAAGCTGTAAACCAAGTTCTGCAAGACACTCGTTTTAGGGAATCCTACCAAGGCCTAGCTGAGACGAATACTGAAGTCTTCAGGACGTATACTGAGTTCAATGTGCCCGAGGATAGATATATATCTTTATATAAGAATGAGTCTGCTGTATGGTAGGGACGATAGGCTCGCAGATGTGGCCAGAACACAAGATGGGTTGAGAAATCAGCTGTCGACGTGATGGAATGGGTAACCGAAAATGTTCCCGCCTGCTAGGTTACGGTGGTAGTTGGGGTGGTTGTGATGCTTGGAAGTATCGTTGCTGCTGGTTGGAGTACCGGGCTAAGGTCGAAGCTCGTTGGAATCACTTTGATCGGAAGGGATATTTCAGAACCTAGCTCGCGTCGTCAGAAGCCAGAGGAAGTTCTGAAAAGCACAAATATGACCAAGTGAGATGAAGATGGGATGAGAGTGAATACTGGGGTGCTCCTCTTCTCCCAAAGATTGGGTTCAAGAATATTGTCGAATAAACCATAACTTCAAGCCTTGGCCGCACCTTCCCCTTTCGAGGCAAGAAAGCCCCCCTCGGATGACTATTCCACGGCAGCCCACAAAATGCTAGCTTCTACCGTGCTTGAGTTCACGCTGAGCGAGTCGATACCGGCACTGGCTGATGAAAATAGCGGGCTTGGTGAACAGAGAATGACTTCCTGATACGAGAGGGCGGGATGCTTACGCGGCGGAGAACAGACCACCATGATCGTGACCATCAAGAATAATCTATCGACAACTTCACGCAGATCTTAGAGTTCTAGCATGGTCACGATCATCTGAAGAGAATATAGCGCTTGACGCCAGAATGACACCCGAAAGCCGGGAAGTCCTCCAACTTTTGATGCCTACTGCCACCGGGTAACTTTGGAATCCTTTCTCTTGGATCCTGGCATTTCAGTTACTCTATTGTCACGGTGATCATATAAATCAGCCTCTATGCTCACTCGTATGTCTATACTCTATTCAATTATCCTCCAGGACTTCATATATACGTGCATGGTACTCCTATTGGAATCTCTCCTAACATCCAACACCCATACTTCCCTACAGCCTGCGAGACGAAAGCTGTACCTGTGATAGAGTGGGGGCGCCATTCGATTTATTCCGAATATCCTCAACATTGAGTCACCGAACGGCCACTAGACCAAAACCAAATCACTCCCTCTCAAGCACTTTCTCACAAGCTCAACCGCAAGCTCCCCAAATCCTTTCTATCTCAGACACAGAATTTCAGATCACGATATGCCAGTACTACGAGGTGCAAACTATGGTCTACAAAGACTCATCCATTATGAGATCTCGCAGTCCAACAAGCGAGCTGAAATCATTCTGTTATTGCTCATCAATCAGTCTCCCTAGTAGTTCATCGACACCAACATCTGCACTAGTAGAAATGATAGTTTACTCTACTCGCCGTGATCTCATCCACAAAGATAAACATAGGGAAATAGCATGATCCAATGAAAGATTTTCCGAGCTTGCTGTCAAGCAGAAGAACTGGGATTCTTTCGATGGTGAACTGCTTCTTTTGAAGCTACAATATACCATCACTAGTATACATCGTCAAATTGGAGGTGCCGTGAGTTCATGTCAATTGATCGTTACTGGTGGTTATGATATATCTCCTTTATTCTTTGCCTTTTTTTGTCACGCAGAGTTGGCTGGACTCTTGCGTAGTGTAGCTCACCTGTGACCATTGTCTCTAGAACTAATATACGCTGCTGGAGACTCTTTCGAGAATTTGGAAAAGGCATATCTTAAATCGTATATTAGAATGATATGAAAGGAGCCACAACGATTGCCTTGGACGCCATCCCGCAGCTTTGATCCACACATGAGCTTTCCTATCCCCCCAACCCAAGCATCACTCCTACAATTACGCACCGCCCCACTCACTACCTCAACCCTCACACCCATTCCACCCCAGCCACCTCCCCCCTCTCCAACCCCTCCTCCAACTTCGCCCAAACCCCCTTCACCAAATCCCGCCCTTCAACCGCAACGCCAAGTTCTTGACTAGTATACCAACTAGCCCGATCCATATTCCCACTCCCAAGCACCACAATCTCCCCATCAACAATCGTGCACTTGAGATGAGATTTCGCATATAGAGAGCTAGGTATGAAATAACCTATTGATAGCTTCCCAATCTTCGTACCTCGACCATCTTCTAAATCAGTAACCTGCGCATCGACGAGATTTCGGTACCGTCGCTTGAAAGTCCATACACAAATCTCCGTCAGCGTCCCAGCAGTGAGCAGTTGTTCTAACACCATCATCCGACGATTTGTGATAATCGTCACATGTACGCCTCTTGCAAGAGCGGCCAGAAGCCACAACATGACAGGTTTGGATGTGAGATTCGGTGTCAGGATCTTGATCTCGGTTTTAGCTGTGGCTATAACGTTTTCGAGATACGCATTCAAAGGCGTCACTGGCGGGTGCGGTATACTCCCGAACGGACGAAAGCGCGGTGAGCGATGATGTGGTGAGGGCAGCAGCGTGATGGTATGCGAAGTGGTCAACATCTCCGTCGTTGTCTGAGCGTGCTCCTCGATATGGTGACCCAAAGCAGGCATACTCTCCCCTCCCCACGTCTCATCCCAAAACTTTACCAGCTTACTCACGATCCGCCCCGTCAGCGATATACAGCCTTCAAGCCAGCTCTCGTAGCTGAGATTACAACTCGGCATCAAAGCACGCTTACGGTCTATAATAATGAATTTGGGATGCATAACGCTGAAAGGCAGGAAGAAGAGGCTTTTGATTTCCAAATCCAACCCACTCAGCGCTTCAGGAGGCGGTAAGCCAAGTTTGGAAACCCAAGTCGAGGGCGGGTAACTATAGCCTGAAGAAGAGGAGGTATGGAAAAGCTTTTGAAATAAGGAGCGGGATGAGAGACAGAGGCGGACTCGCAATTTGGGGGTGCCGTTTGGCCTGCTACTTGATTGCTGGGAGAGCTCGATGAGTGTTTCACCCAGCTGCGAAAGGCATTTTGAGCGAGCCCAGAAGCAAGTTACGAACAGGATCTCATGTTCAGCGGTTTTGAGAGCTGGAAGGATGGTTGATGAGTAGATTGAATCGCCGTTGCCGATGGTAAAGGCTCCAGGTTCGATTGTGGATTTGGTGATTAGCTGATCGGGATTGTTGTGCCAGAAGTGTGACTTGTTTTCTTCCTCAGCTTCGTCGATACGGTCTAGCCATGCTCTTCTGGCTTGTGCTTTTTGAAGATTTGCGACTTGCTCGACGTTGTGCACATCGGAAGGCATCATCCAAAGGCTGTGAGGATCTCATGTCGTTCACCGTTGAGGATGATCGGCATGAGACTTCGAAACTCATCTACGGCTGTACCATTTGCGAACGTCCATCATGTTCGTGGGTCTATCCACGAGGGCAATGGTGTAGCGGTGCCAAGACTCAGGAGCTAGCATCTTGGCAGCAGATCTTCCGCCAAGATAAAGTGAGCTACTTTAAAGTACCTCGCGGTCCGAATAAGAATCGGTCCTTCCGGAGATTATCGCCGAGAAACCCCACCAAATTTGTATGCGCATTCCCTAGCCTCTCCACTATTTAGTAGTCATGCCTCCCTCATCACCTATACCACATAAGCTAAAAATAGAATACGATATCCTAAGATATAAAGAAATAGACTGACTGTCGAGTCGGGATTCGATATCAACTTTTGGTATTGACTCGAATACTCGGTACCTACTTTGGTATTGACTCGAATACTCGATTCCAACTATTAGTATTAACTCGAAAACCTCTCAATTCCTTAGCGAGTCAGGTCGAGTTAACTCGAATCGCTAAGGTACCGACTATTAGTAAGGACCTAAAAAAAAGTCCTAAGGATAGTAAAATTTTAGTTTATTTTTAGAAAAATTTTTAGGCCTAAATTTTTATTACTAATCCCTACTATCTTATTCTTAAAAATGCATTACCTTTTTATATTACCTAGAAAAAATACTAAATATATTAGTAATATTACTAAAGTTAGTACTATAAATAGTACTAATAGTACTAAAAATAAATAATTAGGATTTATCTTATTAACATACTTATACCTGTACTATTTTTAATAATATTAGTACTATTTATAGTAGTATTTCTAGTATTATTAATAATAAGTCTACTTACTAATATTACTACTATTTAGATAGTAAATAGTACTAAATATAGTAGTAATATTAGAATTAGAATTAAAAATTATACTAATTAATATACTAATTAATAGTCTTAGTAATTCAAGTTAATACTTTCAAGTTAATACTCGATTCCTAGTTAGGTATTAACTTGAATACTTAATTCTAACTATTAGTATTAATATAAATACTTAATTCTAATTATTAATATTAACTCGCTAAGACTCGAGTTAGGTACCTGACTCGAGTTTAAAGTACTAACTCGATACGGTCAGTTTATAAAGAAATATAATCTAATCGTTTTAATTATTCTATAACGTTTACCTTTATTATAAATACGTATTACGTATTAAAAGAGTCTATTATTTAAATTTATAACGTTATAAGCTTAAGAAGAAGTATTTATCATCCTAATATTAAGAAGAAATAAGGGAAAAAGAGTAAGGTTACACCTAAAAATATATAATAAATAAAGTAGATTCTTAAGGAGGATAGATTTTATATATAGGCTCTTATATAAGAGTAGTTAGAATACGAGGCTAGTTTTAATATAATAGGTAAAACAATTTAAAACTAGATAAGTATAATAGATTACTATAAGTTTATTACTTAGAAGAAGGAATAGTATAATAAAAAGATTAAGAAGAGATATAAGAAATATACTAAATACTAATATTAGGCTATAGTATACATACGCCTTATATACTATTATATAGCCTACTTAGTAGACCTTCCTTATAAATATAAGGTAATATTAGTATAATACTTAGCTATATCTTAGTAGATATATATTATCTAGGTACTCCCCTATATTTTCCTAAGTTCCTTAGAGATTAATTCTAATATATATATTACTTAAGATATTAGTATATTATAGCTTATATTAAGTCTTATTATTTAACTTTATATCTTTTATATTTCTAAGTTATTAGCTTAGAGTTAATAATATCTAACTTTATAATTCTAATCTCTCTATCTTTCTTAAGGAAAAGGCTTAGAGTTATTATAATATTAATTTTTTCTTATAATTTATATATTAACCTTAATAATAATATAAAAGAAGTCCTTTAAGGTAATATCCTTAATAAATATTATTAAAGTAATATATTATAATTTAATATAATTACCTTAAATATTAATATTAATTATTAAAGACTTCTTATTAATATTAGAAGAGAAAGTTATTACTTAAAGGAAGAGGAAAAGTTAGCTACTTTAATAACTTATATTAATTAACTCTAAAATACTTAAGCTATTAGAGTTTTAATAATAAATATAATTATTATCTTACTAATACTATTATATATATATATTCTTTACTTAGAAAAGATATATACTTATAAGGATATCTTTAAGGGGGAGTATATTTATTAATTTTATAAAGTTAATATTAAATTTATTATATCTATTAAATACTTTATTATATTAAAGTCTTATATAACCTATTATATAGACTTCTTAGAAAATAATCTTAAGGCCTAATAATACTCCTACTAATAAGCTTATAATCTTAATAAGATTATTTTTAAGTTCTTTAAATAATTTCTTTTAAATTTAATTATAGATTTAGCTAGCTACTATCTTCTTATTTATAAAAGATAGGAGGTAGCGCGCTAGTAGCTTAAAGCAAAGGTCTTAAATTTTAAGTCTTATTTAAAGGAATTAAAGATTAATTTATCACCTTTTAATAAAGAATATAAGGCCTAATTTTTCCTTATAAAGCTTAAAATAAAGCTAAAAAATAAGAATTTAAATATTAATAATATCTTTAAGGGGTATAAAGAGATCTTTATTTAAATTATTATACTTAAGAATACAATAGAGTATAATTATTATAATAGTAGCTTAAATTTATAAGGAAAATCTTTAAATAGTTTTAAATTAAAGTTATAAGGTAATAGAAAACCTTTAAAAGATTATATCTTAAAGCTTAAGGATTTAAATATTAATAATAGTAAATAATTCTAATTTAAAGGGGATAAGTTGAAGTAAAAGGTTAAAGATATTAAAGATATTATAATAATATATTATTATTATAATAAAGAAGGTTATATTTAACCTAATTATTTTAATTATAATAAGTTATAAACTTATATAAGCTTTATTAATATAATATTAATAAAAAAAGATTAGGCCTTATAATTACCTTAACAGTAGAATAAGAAATTTAATTAATAAAGGTAATATCCTCTATCTTTATAAAGGATTAAGTAAATCTTTAAGGTAATTAATATTAAGTAGTAATATTTTTAGACTTTAAATCCTATTTAAATTTAATTTTATTAAAGTTTATAACTTAATAAGATATAAAACCTTATAATATTATCTTATTATAAGTATAAATATTAAGTAGAAGTAATATATATATTTATAAAACCTATTAATTATATTATTTATTAATAAATAGCTAGGATTATAAAAAGGAATATATTACTCTTTTTTATATAATAAATTAATAAGGCCTTAATATTATTTTAAGTATATTTAACTTAAAGAATTAATATATTTTATTAGATTTAAAAGTAAAATATTAATACTTTAAAGTTAATCCTAATATAATATAAGTTAATAAGCCTTAATTATTTATTTAAAATATTAGGAAAGAGCTAAATATATTTATTATTATTTATACTAATATAATAATAGGTAAACTTATTAATAGTAGCCTTAAAATCTTTAAAGAGCTTTAAGGCGTTATTAATATCTTCTTTAATAATAAAGTAAATACCTTATTTATATTCAAAGAAAGTAACTATATTATTAATCTTATAAAAGGTAAAGAGTTACTTTATAAGCCTCTTTATAACTTATCTTAAATTAAGTTAATAGAATTAAAATATTATTTTAAAGATTCTCTTTAAAAAGGCTTTATTTATTATTTTATCTCTTTAATTAAAGTACTTATCCTCTTTATATTAAAGAAGGATAGTAGGTTATATTTATATTTAAATTATAAAGGTTTAAATATAATAATTTTAAAAAATAGATACTTATTACCTTTAATTATTAAGATATTAAATTATTTAAATAATTTTAAAATCTTTATAAAGTTAGACCTTAAGGATACTTATTATAAAAATTATATTAAAGAAGGTAATAAATAAAAGATTATATTTTATATTTATTATAATTATTTTAAATATTTAATTATATCTTTTAAGCTTATTAATATACTAGCTATATTTTAAGCTTATATTAATAGGGCTCTTATAAGACTTATTAATATAATATATTTAATATATTTAAATAATATCCTAATTTATAACTTTAACTTAATAGATTATTAATAATATATTTAATAAATATTAAAATAGTTATAATAATTCTTACTATTTATTAATCTTAAAAAGTATTAATTTAATATTAGATAAAAATTAAGTTTTTAGGATTTATTGTTTTAACTTCTAATATTAAGATAGATCCTAAGTATATAAAGATTATTAAGGAATAGCCTTAATTTAAAATCTATTAAGATATATAAGTCTTTTTAGGCTTTATAAACTTTTATTATTAATTTATTTATAATTACTCTTATATAATAGAGCTACTTATAAGCCTACTTGAAGGGAGTAAAAATAATAAAAAGATTAAGTTATTAAATTAAATAATTATTATAAAGAAGGTATTTTAAGTATTATAAAATACTTTTACCTTTATATTATTTCTTTATTATTATAACCTTATAAAGGTACTTTATATAGAGATTAATATTTTAAATTTTATTATAAAGATAATTTTATTATAATAAGATAAGGATAAATATTAATAACTTATTATATTTTAATTTTAGAAATTAATTAACTTAGAATAAAATTATAAGATATATAATTAAGAATTATTTATTATTATAATAATAATAAAATGGTAATCATATTATTTAAAAGGTAATAAGTTTATTATTAAAATATAAATTAATTATAATAATCTTAAGAAGTTTATAAAGTAAAAGAAACTTAAATCTAAGTAAATATAATAGGTATTAAAGCTTATTATTTATAACTTTAAGATATTTTATTATTTAAGGAAGTTAAATCCTATAAATATATTATCTTACTACCTTAATTATAAGGGAAAGTCTTCCTTAAATATAAAGTTATTATTAATATTATAAAATAAGCTTATTCTTTAAAGAAAGAAAGATCTTAAAGAAGTTAAAGATATTATTATAATTATAATACTTATATTTTATATTATAAATATTTAAGTTATTATACTTAGAAAGGATATAAAAAATATATTAAAGGAAACTCTTTATAATAATGTTTAAAGGCTTATAAAAACTCTTATTAAGGATATTTAAAAGTATAATAATTAAATAAAGTCCTTTTTAAAGATATTAATACTATATTATTATAATTAATTATAAATATAAAGTTTAGATTTTAAGGAGTTATTAATATTCAATAATTACCTTTAAATCCTTAGAGATAAAGTATTATAAAATAAGCTTATTTGTTATTATTATAATAGTCCTTTAATAAGTTATTTTAATATTAAGAAGATATATAATCTTCTTACTTATAAATACTATTAAAATAGAAGCCTAACTTAATTTATTAAATATTATTAAATTTATAATATTTATTAATAAATTAAGTTACCTTATTATTAAGCTTATAATAAACTTAATTCTCTTTTAATTTTAAAGAAGCCTTAAGAGGAGATTTTTATAAATTTTATTATAAGTTTACCTCTTAATAAATATAAAAATATAATTTATAACTTAATCCTTATTATTATAAATTAATTTTTCAGTATAGTAAAGTATATTTCTATTAATATAATAATTAATATTATATAATTAGTAGAAGTATTTTATAAAGAAATAGTATATTAATATAATATATTAAATAGTATTATTAGTAATAAAAGCTTTATATTTATTAATACCTATTATAAGTAGACTAAATAGTTCGTAAACTACGTTTAGCGAGAGTACTTCTTATTATAATCAGATAGATTAGTTTAATAAATTACTTAAGCTATATATAGATTAGATAGATTAGTTTAATAAACTACTTAAGTTATATATAGATTAGATAGATTAGTTTAGTGAATTATACCTCTTAGCAGGATTTTATATATCTATATAATATTAATGCTTTCCCGCTAAGATAGAAGCTTTATACTTAACTTATATTACCTTCTTTAGATATCTCCTAGATATTAAATATAATATAATTATATTAGATTAGTTTAATATAAAGCCTCCTATTTACCTATCCTTAATACTCCTCTTTATAAGATTAATACTTAGACTTTAGTTAACCTTAAATAATAGGATTATAATACTTTAAGTACCCTTAAGATAAATACCTTAAGATAGAACCTTATCTTAAGTAAATAAGGAATATAATATCCTTTACTTAATATTAATAAAGATAATATTAAGGTTATTAAACCTAACTTATATTATAATAACTATAATAAGTTTAAAGAATAGCTTATATAACTTTAATTATACTTTATATTTAATAAGTAGGTTATACTAGTTAAATAGTAACTACCCTTTATTATAACTTATATAAGAGGGCGGGCTTAGAAGTAATTTATATCCTTCTTTAAATAATTCTTAAAAGAACCTAATAATCTAGATAACTTAAAAATTAAGAAGTAGATAGAAAGCTTTATATACTTCTATATTAAAATATAATAAGTATTTAAACCTTCTAATAAATTTAATATAATAATTTATATTATTTAATATTTAAATTAGAGAAAGTTAGTAGTAGAATACTCCGCGTAGTTTTAATAGTATTCTATTAAGATAGATTAGGATAATAACGCGTTTATAATAATATATTAATAAGAATCAAAAGATAATATTAAGGATAAATTAATATATATTAAAGTATAGATTAATAATTTAGAGACTCTTATATTAATTATAATTAAAATTAATAATAAGCTTTATAAATAAGTAATAAAAAAATATTATAATAGCGGAATTATAGGATTAAGATAATTAGGATTCTTTATAAGAGGCTATTAAAATAAGTTAAAGGCCTTAAGAGATCCTTATAAATTAATACCTATAAAGCTTAATTTAATATAAAAGAAAGATAAGTTTAGGAGGAAGAAGTAATATTAAAGGGGTAAGAAAGTAATACTTTATTATAGTTACAATAAGTTAGGCTATATTACTAAGAACTATAAGTTAAAAAATATAGTATAATAACCTTAATTAAATATATTATAAAGAGTATTAATCAAGAATAATAAACCTTTAAAAGATCTATCTAATATAAAATATAATAATAATAAACTTAAAAAAATTATAGAAGAGTTATTTAATAGATTTAATCTATTAGAAGCTAAGATTTAAAAGACTAAGTAATATTATTAAAAACTAAAGTAAGAAATCTTAAAGAAAGAATAAAATATTAAGTAAATAGAGATATAACTTTAATAAATGTAATAAAAGTTATAAGAATTAGAATTAAATAATAATAATAAGGTTTAAAAGGAATTACTTAAATAAGGATAAGGAATAAAAAAAGGAGATTTAAAATAAGAGGATCTTAGGATTAATAATTAATTAGTAAGATTCTTAAATAACTTTAAACCTTATACCTCTATATTAAAGGATTAAGAATAAGATAACTTTAAGAAATAATAAGAAGCTTATTAAGAAAAATTTTTAAATAAATTTTTAATTAAGGAATTTAAGAATAATTCCTTATACCTAAAATATAAAGTTATATATTAGATAGCTTATATAGATAAGTACTATAAATTCTATTACTTAATACAAATAGACTTAGGGAAAGTAATATAATTACCTTCTTATTAATATTATACTTAAAGGAATTATTATAACTTAACTTATAAGTAATATCTAATATTTAAATAATAATATAAACAATTTCTAGGATAAGATTAAAGGTAGTATAACTACCTCTAAATATATCTTAAATATAATAAGGATATAAATAAATATTATTTAATTAAATAATATATAAACTTATATAATAAATATTAGAAGTATATATATTAGAAGAAGATTACCTAGTTTCTTCCTAACTTAGGAAAAGAGTAATCCCTTATATTATAAGGAAGTATAAGGAGAGTAATATTATAACTCCTAAAATATAATATTTATATATAATAGAGTATTAAATATATATAAATATACTAATATAAATTAATAGAATAAGAATTATTATAATAATAGATTCTAGAGTTATAAGGAACTTTATTTCTTAAACCTTAATATAATTAATAGGTTTATTAACTTAAAGAAAGAAAATACCTTATAATTTATAAATAGCTAATAGGTTAAAACTATTAATAAGAAATATAAATAAAGAGATAAATTTATTATCTTTTATAATTTAACGCTATTATAAGGAAATTTCCTTAGATAAAATTAAAATAGCTACTTATTATATTATTTTAAGAATACCTTAATTAAAGAAATATAACTTAGTAATTTATTAGAAAAGAGGAGTACTTAGATTTAAGTAAATTAATAATATTACTAGTATCTAACCTATATATTAATAGTAAATAATAGTAGATAAGAAGTTAAATTAAGGACTAATTAAAGTATATATTACTTTATCTTTAAATAAGGATAACTTTAAGTAATAAAGATCTAACTTAATAAGTATTAATAGAGGTTAATAGGACTAATAGGTTAGAGTTCTTAAAGTAATTAATAGTAGTCCTAATATCCTATAAAAGTATAAAGTATAGAAATATCTCTTTATAAAAGAGATAATAATAAAAGCTTTACCTAGATATTAACCTTAAGATTATAAGATTAAATTTAAATTAGGAAAGGTATTAATATTTAGACCTATTTATATATTATTTAAAAAGGAACTTATAGTATTATAAGGATACTTAAATAAAACCTTAAGAAGGGATTTATTTAAGAATCTAAATTATTAATAGGCTATCTAATCCTCTTTATAAAGAAAAAGGATAGATTATTATAATTATATATTAACTATTAAAAGTTAAATAATATTATAGTTAAGAACTATTACCTACTATTAAATATTAATAAGTTATAGGATTAACTTATAAGAGTAAAGATCTTTATAAAGTTAAATCTTAAGGAGGTATATAACTTAATTTAAATAAAAGAAGGTAAAGAGTAGAAAATAGTATTCAAGATTTAATATAAATATTATAAATACTTAGTAATATTATTTAAACTTATTAATATATTAATAACCTACTAGATACTTATTAATAATATTATAAGAATATATTTAAATTAGATAATAATTATATATCTTAATAATATATTAATCTACTCTAATAATAAGAAAGAATATATTAATTATATATAGGACATTCTTATATATCTATTATAAGCTAGACTTCTCTTAAAGCTAGAAAAGTATAAGTTTTATAAGAACTTAATAGAGTTTTTAGGATTTATAATAACTATTAAAGGCGTTTATATAAATCTTAAAAAGATTAGAGTTATATAAGAATAGCCTATATTATATAATATTAAATTAATTTAAGGTTTCTTAGGATTTATTAACTTTAATAGATAATTTATTAAAGGATACTCTAAGAAAGCCTTACTATTAATAGAAATTATTAAGAAAGATATAAGATTTTAATAAAATACTAATTAAAAGAAAGTATTTAAAGAATTAAAATAGGCTTATATAAATCTATTAATACTTTATACCTTTTATAATAAAGAATTAATATATATTAAAATAGATACCTTAAATCTTATACTTAGAACTTACCTATATTAATAGAAAAAAGGTAAATAGTACCTAATAGTATACTACTTATATAAGATATTAATAGTAGAATAGAATTATAATATTTATAATAAAGAACTTCTAGCTATTATTTATACTTTATAATATTAAAGAATATATATTAAGAGTTATTCTAATCTTACTATCTTTATAAATTATAAGAATCTTATTAACTTTATTATAATAAAGGAGTTAAATTAATAATAAGTTAGATAGGCTAAGCTTCTTAAATAATATAAATTTAAAATTTAGTATATCCTAAGAAAAGATAATAGATAAGTAGATACTTTGAGTAGATAATCTAACTATATAAAGATAAAGGATATTATTAAATAACCTATTTTAAAATAAGAAAGTAATAGATTACTTATATTAATATAAAATTTAGTAGTAATTATATATATTATAATAGATATATTATTAATCCTAAAAGAAGGATATATTAATAATCCCTTAATAGAATAGCTAAGAAGTTAATAATTAAATAATAAATTATTAGAGTATAAAGGAAAGTTATACTTATTATTAAAGTCTATTAAAGTACTAATTAAAGATTATTATAATAATCCTTTATAAGGATATCTAGGGGTATCTAAGATAATAGAACTTATTTAATATATATACGCTACACTAAAATTATAAGTATTAGTTAAATAATATATTAAGAAATATATTTATTATTAATAAAATAAGTCTATAAGATATATTAAGTATAGATAAATTTAGTTTATAGAAGTTCTAGATATATTATAAAAAGATATTATAATAGACTTTATTATTAATTTACCTAAGTTAGTTAATCTAGTAATAAATAATAAGTATAATTTAATTATAATTATTATAAATAAACTTATAAAGTATATAATTATAATTCTATATAAAGAAACCTATAAAGTAGATTAACTAGGTTTCCTATTATTAAATTAACTTATTAAAGATTATAATATATTAGAATTAATAATATTAAATAAAGATAAGCTCTTTACTTTGAATTATTAAAAGATATTTATTACCTTAATTAAAATTAAATTTTAAATATTAATAGTATACTATCTAGAGATAAATAGATAAATTAAACGTATTAATTAAATAATAGAAGTATACCTAAGATACTATATTAATAAGAAATAAAATAACTAGGTATTACTACTTCCTATAATATAATTAATATATAATAATAAATAATTAGATATTATAAGGCTATCTCTATTCTTTATAAATTATAGATAATACGTAAATCTTTTTCTAAACCTAAGAAGTAAGTTAAGTATAAAAAAGGCCTTAATAATTACGTCTAATATAAAGGCTTTATATATAAAGATATAAGAGTAAATTAGTAAGGTTAACTAAAAAATAGTAATAACTATAAATAAGAAATGAAAAATATATCCTTAATTAAAGAAGGGGGATAAAGTCTACCTCTTTATAAAAAACTTGAAAAGTAAGAGATAAAGTAAGAAATTAGATTATATTAAAGTTAGACTATTTTTAATTAAATAATCTAAAGGACCTATTAATTATAAGTTATAGCTCCTAATTAATATTAAAGTATATTTAGTATTCTATATCTCTTTATTAGAATTAGTAGATCCTAATATACTATTATAAGACACCTTTTACTTCTAAATTAAAGAAGAAATTAAGTATAAGGTTAAGAAAGTCTTAATATAATAAGGTTAAAATTATTTAATTAAGTAGAAAAGGTATAATAACTTAGAAAATACCTAAGAGTTAATTAAGAATCTTATAAATTATTAGATCCTTTTATAATAATTTTATTAATATTAATAAGACTATTTTAATTAAAATCTATAGGGATCTTAACCTATTTAAAAGATATATTAAAAAGGAAGTTATTAGGATTAAGGTCTTATACCTTTTTATCTACTTTTATTTCTTTAATATTCATTAACTCTCCTTTTACTATCTTAAATTTCTTCTTTTCTAGAGCCTTAACTTTAGTATAAAGATAATTTAATTTTACTAAAATCTCTCTAACTTTATTAACCTTAGAAATACGTTACTATTTAATATAAGCCTATTTTATAAGAGAAAAGGGAGTAAGGTTATAATTATATTCTAAGTAGGTATACTTAATATAATAGTCTAAAGAACCGCCTATCTTATACTTCTCTAGGCGATTAACTTTAGCGTAGTTTTAATATATATATATATTATAAGTATTTAGGCTTTAATAGAATTAATTAATTAATAATAATAATATATTAAGGTAAGATAGTATCTATTAGGTAATATAGTAAAAGATTATAAGCTTTTAAGATAAAAAGCTAATAAGGGGGAGAGCTAATATTATAAGTAGATTAAATAGTCCTTAAACTACGTTTAGTAAGAGTTTTTCTTATTATAATTAGATAGATTAATTTAATAAACTACTTAAGCTATATATAAATTAAATAGATTAATTTAGTAAACTACTTAAGCTATATATAGATTAAATAGATTAGTTTAGTAAACTACTTAAGCTATATATAAATCAGATAGATTAGTTTAGTAAATTATACCTCTTAACAGGATTTTATATATCTATATAGTAGTAATACTTTCCCGCTAAGATAGGAGCTTTATACTTAACTTAAATTACCTTCCTTAAATATCTCTTAGATACTAAATATAATACGATTATACTAGACTAGTTTAATATAAAGCCTACTATCTACCTATCCTTAATACTCCTCTCTACGAGATTAATACCTAGACTTCAGTCGATCTTAGATGATAGGATTATAATAATACCTTTTAATTAGTTATTTACTTTTACTTTAAAATAAAGAGGCGCCTTAATATTACCTTTTATTTATAAATAAATAGATAAATTAAGTATTAAAATTAGGTACTTAAATACTATTTATATATCTTTATAAATAATATTTAAATTAATTAGATTAAATAATTACTTATAACTAAACTTATATATATAAATAGTTATTATTCCTCTATTAGAATAATACTATTCTACCTTATATATAAATATTACTTTAAGATCTATTAAAAACTTAAGGATAAGTCCTTAAAAAGAGAGGTATTTAATATAAATAAAGGGATTAAACTATTATAAGTTATAAGAGATAAAGCTATTAAATACCTTTAAATTATATAAGAATCTTAAGCTAAATATTATAATAAGAATTATAAACTTTAAATATATAATATTAATAAATTAATAATATTAATTATAAAAAATTTAAAGTAAAGATATTTAAATAAGAAATTATCTTATAAATATATAAAGTACTTTAAAATCATAAATAAAGTTAGAGTATAAGTATATTACTTATTATTACCTTAAATTTATAAAATTTATAATATATTCTATATCTTATTATTACGCTACGGAACGAGTCTAGGTACCGGCTCCGGGTACCCGCCTTAGAGCTAGGTAGAGCGGGTTTTAGGATAGGTTATTAAAAGGCTAGATACCGCTAGCTCTAAGCTAGTAGCTCGGAAATATAAAAGATATAAAGTCAAGTAATATAGCTTAATATAAGGTGTAGTATACTAATATCTTAGGTAATATATATACTAGAATTAATCTCTAAGGAACTTAGGAAAATACAGGGAAGGGCCTAGTAGATATATATCTATTAAGATCCAGCCTAATATTATATTAATACTACCCTGTATTTAGGAGGAAGGTCTATTAAGTAGGTTATATAATAGTATATAAGGTATATATATACTAGGGCCTAATAACTACCTCCCCTCCTAGGCCCTAGTTCCTAGGGATCTAGATATATTAAATACTTATTAAAAAACCTTAAAATCTAGTAAGAAAAATAAGGGAAAAGAGTTACTTAATATATTATTATATAGTAGCGTTAGTAGTATATATATAATACGCGCGTACTAAACTATATAGTAATAATATTATCTAATAGGCGTAAATAGAATATATCCTTATAGATAGATAATATATATATAACTATAAATATATAGTCCTAATTATATTATAATAGTAGCGCTTATAATATATACTAATAGTAAAGTAATATTATTATTATCTTTATAAGATATTATATTTATAGTATATACTAGTAGTAGATTTAATATTTATAGAATATCTTATAATATTATCCTTATAGCTTAAGCTAGTAGTAGAATAGTATTATATTAATATAATAATTATATAGTTACCTATTATTAATTTATTATATTAATAGTAATAGTAACGGCGTATAATAGGCGTATATTAATAATAGTAGAATACGTAGCTCCTATTAGATAGATATATTAATATATATTATTATTTATTTAGCCTTTATCAAGGACTAATATAAAATTAGATAGAATCCTAGTAATAATTATTATTATTTTAAATAACTTTAGTTATATAGGCGCTAAGAAGGCGTATCCTTATAAATAAATCTTCTATTATAAAGTATTATCTTCTTTATTACTCTTATAACCTCTCTTATAAGTACTTACTTAAGTTATAAGAGATTAATAATAATAATAATAATAATAATAATAATAATAATAATAATAATAATAATAATAATAATAATAATAATAATAATATATAATATATAATATAGATATCTTATTATTATATATATATATTATTACTTTATAAGTATACTATTATTATATTATTACATTATTATTTATTAATATATTAACTTATAATAGACTTCTACTTTTAAGTATATCTATATACGCCTACTCTAAGATAGTACGCTAATATCTATAATATAATAGATCTTCCTTATAGAACTTATTTTATATTAGGAAAGGATAATAAATATAATTATAATAATACTCCTTCTTATTAATATTATATTAATAGCTATTATAATATAAATTACTATATAAGGATATATTAATACTAGCTTAATAATATTATATTTATTAATATATTATTAAATTCTATTCTTATATTAGAATAGGATAAGATGATTTATATAGCTTTTAAAAACTATTAGCTAGTATACTCTAATAGAAAGAAAGTAAAAGTAACTTAATAAGAAAATTATCTAATAATAGAAAGTATATAAGTAGATAATAGCTATAAATAGGTAAGCCCCTTAAATTATAGCTAACTTATAAAGTTAAAACTAAGAGCTTAAGGCTTATATTAATAAGTTAGAGGGCTAAATAAAAGTTATATAAATTAAACTTAATAGCTTATATTAATATAAAGAGGAACTAATATTATTAGAGCCTTATAAATAGTCTTAACTTAACTTATAAGATCTTTAATAAGACTTTATATTTAATAATAACTTAACCTAGTTAAATAGTAAGTCTAAGGAAGAGTTCTAAGGCTTTAATTAATTAATCTTTATAGCTACGCCTTAATATAAATAAGTTATTAATATACTTTATTTACTATTAAACTTTATAAGGTATAAGATACTTAGGCTTACTACTTAATAGTATATCCCTAATATCCTTATTAAATTATACTAAGATTAATAGTATTCTTCTAAATATAATATATTATAGCTATAATAATTATATAAATAAATATAATAAAAGTATATTCCTATCTAGACTACCTATATAAGTAAGTATAATTATATAGAGGAGTATAATTATAATATAAACTTATTAGATATATATCTACTTTATCTTATAATTTATTATATTACTACTACTTACTAGCTATATATATTATTAATTAAATATCTTTATTATACTTATACTTATTACTTACTTATATATTATAGGATTAGTATTACAGCCTAAACCCGCGGTTCTTATACTACGCTTAGACGAAGTACTTCTCGTTATAATTAGTAGTATTAGTACTAATCTAACTAATCTAGACAAGTTAGTAGTATTAGTACTAATCTAACTAATCTAGATAAGTTAGTAATATTAGTACTAATCCAACTGATCTAGTATTTCCTATGTCTATATAAGTGGCGATGCTTTCTAGTAGATAGGAGCTTCGTACTTAACTTATATTATTAACCTAGCTATCTCCTAGACACTGAATATAATACACTTTATACTAGACTAGCCTAGTACGAAGCCTACCTATCCCGTCCTTAACACTCCTCTCTAAGAGATTAATCCTAGATCCTAATTAACCCTTAAATAACAGGGTTATAACACTTTAAGTACCCTTAAGATAAGTACCTTAGAATGAAACCCTACCTTAAGCGAGTAAGGATAACGACCTCCTACTCGTAATAAAGACGATAAAATCAGGGTTACTAAACTAGATATATATTACGGAGAATAAGATAAACTAGAGAAGTAGCTATTATAAGTATAGCTATATTTTAAGTTTAATATTATAATATAAGTTAAGTAACCCCTTTTTATTATTTCCTATTTAAGAGGGCGAGCCTAAGAGTAGTCCGCCCCTCTATTAAAAAGATACTTGGAAGACCCTAACGATAATGAAAATAAAGATATTAAAAGATAGATAAAGAGCTTCTTAAGGTTCCGCGTTAAAATATAATGAAATTTCGGACCTTCTAATAAAAATAACGTCGCGGTACGAGTAATATAACACCTTACTTAAAGGAAGTTAGTAATAGAGTACTCCACGCAGTTTTAATAGTACTTAGCTTAAACTGATTAGGATGATAAAGTACTTATAACTATATATTAAAGAGGACTTAAGGCTAATATTAAAGAAGAACTTATGCGAGTGGAAGTAGGAGTAATAATTAACGACCTTAAAACTCTTATAAAGACTATAACTGGAATTAATAATAGACTCTATAAGCTGGCTATAGAAAAATGATATAATAGCGGCTTAATAGGATTTCGGCTAAGTGGAAACTTCGGAGGAGGTTTCCACGTAAAGAAAATGACACACCGTGATCCCTATAAGCATGTACCCATGGAACTCGACTTCACATAGCAAAAAGGAAGACCCAAGGGGAAGAAGCAATATAATAGGGGTAAGAAAGTAATACTTTATTATAGCTATAGTAAGCTAGGCCATATTACTAGGAACTATAGGTTAAAAAATATAGTATAACGACTATAGTTAAATATACTACGAAGAGTACCACTTAAGAAGAATAGACCTTCGGAAGATCCGCCTAAGGCAGAATATAATGACGAAGAACTTAACGTAATCATATGTAATTTACTCACAGCATTCGACACGCCTAAGGTAGATATCAGAGAACTCTAGTAGCGATATAAAGAATTAGAAAAGGAAGTTATCAAGAAAGAAAAGAATATTACGCAGATAGAGGCACGACTTAAAACTATTCAGGATCGACTAAGAGAACTAGACTCTGACGACGATAGTAAGGATTAGAAGGAAAAGCCTAATTAAGGACAAGGAATTAAAGGAGACTTAGACTAGGACTACATAAGTACTAACGAATTATCAGAAGAAGAAGAAGAAGTACTACGCTTTAGACTAAGTAACTCCGTACCTTATGCCTCCGCGTCAACGGATCAATAGAAAGATGACTTTAAAGAACGATTAGAATCTTATTAAGAGAAAGTTTTGGATAAGTTACTAATATAAGAGTATCATAACGATTCGAACCATCCGGAATATAGAGTCATGTACTAGAGCGCTTATATAGATGACTATTACAAGACTCATTAGGCCGTATAGACTTACGAGGGACGGACGCCAATGACTCCCGCATGTAGACACCGTGACTAGAGAAACTATTAGAAGTTAGACTACACGTAGCATCTAGTAATAAAAAGAGGACAAAGTTTCTTTCTAGGATATAATAATAAATGGCATCAGCACCTTTATACCTACCTTAGGCACGAGATGGATACTAAGGAATGTCACTTGACGGAATAGTACGCATGCTTGCACGACTAGTACTAGAAGTATATGCGTTAAAAGAAGATTACCAAGTTTTTCCCTAATTTAGGAAAAGAGTAATCCCTTATATTATAGGGAAGTACGAGGAGATTAATGTTATAACCTTAAAAACACGATATTTATACTTGATAGATTACGAGATACACGTGAATGTACTAGTATAAATTAATAGGACGAATATTATTACTATAATAGATTCTAGAGTAACGGGTAACTTCGTCTCTCGAACTTTAATATAGTTAGCGGGCTTACTAACTTGAAAGAAGAAGGAGCTATATAGCTTATAAATAGCCGACGGGTTAGAACTATTAATAGGAAGTGTAGGCGAGGAGACTACCTCGCTACACCTTATAATTTAACGCTACCGTAAGGAAATTTCTTTAGATATAGTTAGGATAGCCACTTATCATATCATTTTAAGAATGCCTTAATTAAAGAAGTATAACCTAGTAATTAACTAGAAAACAGGAGTACTTAGATTTAAGCGAACTGGTATTATTACTAGTATTTACCCTACACGCCGATAGTAGATGATAGTAGATAAGAAGTTAAACTAAAGACTAGTTAAAGTATATATTACTTCATCTTCAAAAAAGGATAACCTTAAGAAAAGAGGATCTAACTTAATAGGTACTAGTAGAGGTTAGTAGGGCCGAAAGGAAGCTAGAATTCTTAGAGGAGATAATAAACCTCCTAATATCTTATAAGAGTATAAGAAATGAATGTATCTCTTTATAAAAGAGATAATAATAAAAGCTTTACCTATATATTAATCTTAAGATTATAAGATCGAATTTAAACTAGGAAAGGAACTAACGTTTAGATTAATCTATATATTATTAGAAAAGGAACTTACTATACTACGCGGGTATATTAATAAGAACCTTAAAAAGGGATTTATTCAAGAATCTAAATTACTAATAAGATATCTAATCCTCTTCGTACTAAAGAAGGATAGGAAACTTAGGCTATACGTTAACTATCAGAAGTTAAATAATATTACTATTAAGAATCGATATCCCTTACTAAATATTAGCGAGCTATAGGATAGACTCTCTCAGGCAAGGATATTTATTAAGCTCGACTTACGAGGAGCTTATAACTTAATCTGAATGAAAGTTAAAGAAGAATGGAAAACTATATTTAGGACTTAATACGGATATTATAAGTACCTAGTCATGCTATTCAGACTTATTAATATACTAGTAACCTACTAGGCACTAGTTAATAATATTATTCAAGCCTATTTAGATTATACTATAATTACCTACCTTAATAACATTTTAATCTACTCTAAGATTAAGGAAGTATATATCTAGTATATATAAGATATCTTAACCTGCCTATTATAAGCGAGATTACTCCTTAAGCTAGAGAAGTACGAATTCTATAAGGAATTAGTAGAATTCCTAGGATTTATAGTAAGTACCATAGGCATTCGTATAAGCCCTGAAAAAATCAAGACTATTATAGAATAGCCTATACTATACGACGTGAAATTAGTCTAGAGCTTCTTAGGATTTATGAACTTTAATAGAAGGTTCATTGAAGGATATTCAAAAATAGCCCTACTACTTATAAATATAATTAAGAAGGAGAAGAGATTTTAATAGAGATCTAGTTAGTAAAAAGTATTCATGACATTAAAGGAAGCCTATTAAAATCCACTAGTACTTTATACCTTCTAAGCGAACGAACCTGCTCGTATTAAAACAGATGCCTCGGATCTTATAATTAATACCTATCTATGTTAGGAAAAGGATGGCAAATGGCACCTAATTACCTACTACTCGCGAAAGATGTTAATAGTAGAATAGAACTACGATATTTATGATAAGGAACTGTTAGTAGTAGTATATACACTTCAGAATTAAAGGGTATATATAGAGAGTTATTTAGAATTTACTATCTTTATAGATTATAAGAACCTCTTGAACTTCATTATAACTAAAGAGTTGAATCGAAGATAAGTACGTTAATTAGAATTACTAGGATAGTACAAGTTCAAGATACTATACATCCTAGGAAAGGATAATAGCCGAGTAGACGCCCTAAGTAGGCGGTTAGATTATATAGAATCCAAGGATATCACGGAGAGACTCATTCTTAAATAAGAAAAGGACGGATCGCTAGTACTAATATAAACGTTAACAGTAATCACGCGAGTCTTAGTCTAGGATATTACGCTAACCCTGAAGGAAGGCTATATCAATGATAACTTAGCTATATAGTTAAAGATTTAGTAACTAGGACAAGAGCTCCTCTAGTATAAAGGAAGGACATATATACTTAAGAAATATATTAAAGAGGTAATCCGGGATTACTACGATAATCCTTTATAAGGATATCCGGGAGTATCCAAAATAGTGGAGCTCCTCCAACGAGAATATACGACGCCACGACTGCGTACGCATATTGAGAAATACATCAGAGAATGTATTTAATACTAGTAGAACAAGTCTGCACGCCACGCCAAATATAGGCAAATACAGTTTACACTAGTTCCAGATATACCATGGAAAGATATAATAATGGACTTTGTCGTCAAGCTACTAGAATCAAAAGATCTAGTCACGGGGGGTACCTTTAACTTGATAATAGTAATAGTCGACAAATTAATAAAGTATATAATCCTGATCCCTTATAAAGAGACGTATAAAGCCTATTAGCTAGGATTCATCCTATTAGATAGGCTGATAAGGGATTATAGTATACCTGGATCTATTATATTAGATAGAGACAGACTCTTTACATCTTATTATTAGAAGACTCTAATCGCTACGATTAGAATAAAACTATGAATATTAACCGCCTATCATCTAGAAACTAACGGTTAGATAGAATAAACCAATTAAATAATAGAAGTATACCTAAGATACTATATTAGTTATAAATAAAATAACTAGGTCTCTCTACTTCTTATAGTATAATTAGTACTTAATAATAAGAGATTGGAAATAACCGGACTATCTCCATTCTTTATAAATTATAGGAGACATGCTAACTTGTTCCTAGAACCAAGGAGCGGTTCCAGGGCAGAAAGGGTAACGGTATTAACATCTAACATGAAAAAACTATATAGTAACATGTAGAAGATAATTAGCGAGGTTAATACTAAGACTTAGTAACAAGTTAATAAGAAAAGAAAAATATATCCTTTACTAAAGAAGGGGGATAAGGTTTACCTCTATATAAAAAACCTGAAAAGTAAGAGGCTAAGTAAGAAACTAGACTATATTAAAGTTAAACCATTTTTAATTAAGTAAGCTAGAGGACC
>JAABUL010001997.1_pt1 | contig 35900 bp, 38 predicted proteins | sample 5559151 | NCBI WGS metagenome assembly JAABUL01 (sample SAMN10711876, study PRJNA513368) | rock metagenome | isolation source: Antarctica rocks | place: Antarctica: Victoria Land, Pudding Butte sud | reverse complement strand
GCGCCTGGCGCTGCGAGCTTAACAGCGCGGCGAGTTCGATGGGCGGGCAGTCGGCGTCGTAGGCGTCGGTGATCATCCAGCGGTCGGCGTCGGATGCGACGAGGTTCAGGCCGGCGGGGTCGGCGAGTGATCTGACCGGCGTCGAAGCCAAGTCCAATGTCTCTTCGAGCAGCAACCGGCATAGGCCGGGCAGGAACGGTGCCAGGCCGGGGGCGGCGAGCAGTGCCGCGACCGGGTGCGCGCCGAACATGGTCAGGGCGTGGCGCTGGACGCGCCAGATGCCGTCGGGGCAGCGGACCAGGTCGGCGGCGTATCGTTCGATCTGCGCGGCGCCGGGCAGGGCCCGCGTGGCGAAGGCGGGGTGGCCGAGGACAAAGGCACGCGGCACCACGCTTTGCGCCAGGCAGATGCAGTCGCCGAGCAGGTCGTCGAGCAACGCTGCGAGCAGGCGCCAGCGTTGGTTCAGAGCGTCGATGACAAACGGCTCGAGGCGGATAGGCAGCACGCGCGCCCCCTCCCGTGTTGGGCGCGTCCAGTATCGCTGCGAGTGGTTAGCGGGCGCTTAAGAGACGGAAGCGGTTGGGATCGACGGCGTCGAGGATCGCGCCGGCCGGGCCGGGGTCGCGGCCGGCGATCATGTCGGCGATCAGGCGGCCCGCAGCGGGCGAGGTCTGGATGCCGTAGCCGCCCTGGCCGACGCACCAGACGAAGCCCGGGGCGTCGGCGGCGAAGCCGAAGGCGAGGCTACCGTCCGGCGTGAAGGTGCGCAGCCCGGCCCAGCTGTGCTCGACGCGGCGAACCTCGATGTCGAGCGCCTGCTGCATGCGGTCGATGGCGGTGGCGACGTCGAGTTCGTCGGGGCGGACGTCGTGGGCGTGCATGGGGGTGGCGTCGGCCGGGCTGACCATGAGGCGGGTGCGGGCTTCGGGGCGGGCATACCAGGTGTTGCCGACGTCGCCGATCATGGGCCAGTGCTCGACGACGTAGGGCGCCGGGTCGATGATGCAGCCGGTGCGTCGCTTGGGGATGAGGCCGAGCGGGGCGAGCCCGGCCTGGGCGGCGACCTCGTCGCCCCATGCGCCGGCGGCGTTGACGACGACGGGGGCGCGGAACAGCGCGGTGGTGGTCTCGACCTCCCAGCGTGCCGAGCGGCGTTCGATGCGGGCGCTGCGGTGGCGCAGCGCGAGCGTGCCGCCGCGGGTGCGGAGCAGGCGGAGGTAGCCGGCGTGCAGGGCGGCAACGTCCATGTCGAAGGCGTCGGTCTCGAGGCTCGCCTCCGCGACGGCGCCGTCGCGGAGGGCGGGGACGAGGGTCTTTGCCTCGGCGGCGGCGATGATGCGGATGCCGGCGGCTTCGGCCCTGAAGGCGGCCATCTCTGCGGCTTGGCCGGCTGCGGCAATGAACATCGCCGGGCGTTGCCGGAACAGCTTCGCGCCGGCGAAGCCCGGCGGCGGATGCTCGAAGAAGGCGCGGGACAGCCCGGTCAGCGCGCGCACGTCGGGCGGGCCGTAGTTCAGGATCCAGATCGCGGCGGACCGGCCGGTGGTGTGATAGGCGGCTTGCTCCTCGGCCTCGATCAGGGCGACGCGGTAATCGGGCGCGAGGTGGGCCGCGACGGTCGCGCCGGCGATCCCGGCGCCGATGACGATCGCGTCAATGTCATGGCTGTCCATGGGGGTCTCCATGGCGCAGCATCGCCGGGCCGGACACGGGGTTCAACCGTAGACGAGGGTGGGGAGCCACATGGCGATGCCGGGGACGACGGAGAGGATCACGACGGCCACGGCCATCAGCATGACGAAGGGCAGCGTGCCCCAGATGATCGGGCCAAGGCCGATGTCGGGAGCGATGCGGTTGATGACGAAGATGTTGAGGCCGACTGGCGGGTGGATCAGGCCCATCTCCATGACCACGGCCATGACGACGCCGAACCAGACCAGGTCGAAGCCGGCTGCGCGCAGCGGGGGGAGGATGATCGGCGCGGTCATGAGGATGATGGACACCGGCGGCAGGAAGAAGCCGAGCACGACCACCAGGATCAGGATGGCGAACAGCAGCAGCCACTTGCCGAGTTGCAGCGCCACGATCCAGGCGGCGGCGGCCTGGCTGATGTGCAGATAGCTCATCACGTAGGAGTAGAGCAGGCTCATGCCGATGATCATCAGCAGCATGCCGCTCTCGCCGAGCGTGCCGGCGAAGATGGGCTTGAGGTCGGCCAAACGGTAGGCGCGATAGACGATGGCGATCAGGACGAGGGCGAGCACGGCGCCGAGGCCGGCGGTCTCGGACGGGGTGGCGATGCCGCCGTAGAGCGCGACCATCACGCCGGTCAGCAGGATCAGGAACGGCACCACGCGCGGCAGGGCGGCGAAGCGCTCGCGCATGGTGTAGCGGTCCTGGCGCAGGATCTCGCTCGAGGCGCCGCCGCCTGCGGCCAGGGTGTGGGCGGCGGCGTATTCGGTGCGCCAGCGCAGGATGGCGTAGCCGGAGAACAGCAGCACGAGCAGGATGCCGGGGCCGATGCCGGCGAGGAACAGGCGGCCGAGGGATTGCTCGGCGGCGACCGCGTAGAGGATCAGGACGATGCTGGGGGGCAGCAGAATGCCGAGCGTGCCACCGGCGGCGACCAGGCCGGCGGCGAAGCCCGGCGAGTAGCCGCGGCGGCGCATCTCGGGGATGCCGGAGCTGCCGATGGCGCTGCAGGTGGCCGGGCTGCTGCCGGCCATGGCGGCGAACAGGCCGCAGGCGATGACCACGGCGACGCCGAGGCCGCCGGGGACGCGGCCGAGCCAGGTGTGCAGCGCGTCGTAGAGGTCCTTGCCGGCGCGGGACTTGCCGATCGCGGCGCCCTTGAGGATGAACAGCGGGATGGTCAGCAGGGTGATGCTGGCCAATTCCTCGTAGACGTTCTGCGCCACGGTATCGAGCGAGGCGGTCGGCATGAAGCCCAGCATGAAGACGATCGCGACGCCGCCGAGGGCGAAGGCGATCGGCATGCCGGAGAACAGGGCGACGAGCGTGGCGCCACCGTACATGAGGCCGATCTGCAGCGTGCCCATGAGATGACCGAGTTAGTGGGGTGAGGGCGCGAGGTGCGCCGGCTGGCTGTCGCGGTGGCGGCTGCCGACGAGTTGCAGCAGGAGTTGCAGCGCGAGCAGGGTCATGCCGACGGCCATGCAGCTATAAGGGATCCAGAGCGGCGGACCCCAGGCCGACGGGGTGGTCTGGCCCTCGGTCCAGGCTTCGTCGAACAGGCTCCAGCTCTTCCAGGCGAAGAAGGCGACGAACAGGAAGCTCAGCAGATCCGCCAGCACGCGACGGATGTCGTCGATCGCCGGGGGCAGGATGTGGGCGAGCGCATCGATGGCGACGTGGCCGCGGCGTGCCTGGATCCAGGCGGCGGCGCCGAACGTGGCGCCGATCAGCAGGAAGGTGGAGAGCTCATCCTGCCAGTCGCTCGGGATGGCGAAGAAGTAGCGCCCGATCACCTCCCAGGTGAGCACCGCGCCGGCCGCGGCGATGGCGATGGCCGAGAGCACCGCGAGCAGGGTGTTGACCGCGCCGAGGGCGGTTTGCACCAGGCCGAGCGCGCCGCGACGCGGCACGTCGGCTGCCGGGATCGCGCCAGAGGCCGCGTCGATCCCGTGCGTGCTCACGCGGTGACGGCCTGAGCGGCGCGGAGCAGGGCGGCGTTGGCGGGGCTGCGGTCGGCGTAGTCTTTCCAGGCGGTGCTTTCGGCGAGCGGGCGCCACTTGGCGATCACCGCCGGGTCCATGTCGCGCACGGTCACGCCGGCCTTGCCGTAGACCCGGCCCAACTCCACGTCATCGGCGCGAGCGGCCTGCAGCGCGAAGCCCTCCATCTCGGCGCCGACGGTGTCGAGCACCTTCTGCTGCTCGGCCGGCAGGCTCTCGTAGATCTGCTTGGACATCAGCAACGGCTCGAACATGAACCAGAAGCTGCCCTTCTGGCCGGTCGTGACGGCCTTGCTGATCTCTTCGAGGCGGAAGGAGATGAGGCTGGTGGACGAGGTGACCGCAGCATCGAGCGAGCCGGTCTGCATGGCGGCGTAGATCTCGTTGCTGGGGACCGAGCTGATGATGCCGCCAGCCTGCTTGAGCATCAGGTCGAACTCGCGCGAACCGCCGCGGATCTTCATGCCCTTGACGTCGTCAGGCACGACCACCGGAGTGGAGCGGGAGGCGATGCCCCCGGCCTGCCAGACCCAGGTCATGATCCGCACGCCGCGCTTGTCCAGCACGGCCGTCAGCTCCTCGCCGACCTTGGCCTTCTTCCACGCCAGGCCCTGCTCGTAGCTGGTGACCAGACAGGGCATCAGGCCGATATTGACTTCCGGCACTTCACCGCCGGCATAGGCGAGCGGGTAGACCGACATGTCGAGCGCGCCCCGGCGGAGCGCCGAGAACTGCGCCACGGTCTTCATCAGCGAGGATCCCGGATAGATCTCGAACTTGAGCGCGCCGTCGGTGCGCTTGGTGACCTCGTCGGCGAACTTGCGGGCCAGCCGGTCGCGGAAGTCGCCGGCCTCGGCCGTGCCGCCGGGAAATTGATGGCTGATCTTGAGGATGCGCGCCTCAGCAGAGGCGGAGGTGGCACGCAGGATGGCCGGCGCAGCCAGCAGAGATCCCACGAGGACACGGCGAGTGACGGACATAGTTGCTCCCGGATTGCTTCTTGATGAGGCGTTAGCGCCTTATACGACGAGAATGAGCCCTTACAACACGCCATGAGCGACCGCGCCTATCCGCTGCGGCCGATGGTGGGGATCGGCGTGGTGCTGCTGCAGCCGGCGGCGGTGCTGCTGGTCCGCCGCGCCAAGGCGCCGTCGCTGGGTCGATGGGCACTGCCGGGCGGGGCGCAGGAGCTTGGGGAGACGGCCGAGGCGGCCGCGAGGCGCGAGTTGCGCGAGGAGGCTGGGCTTGAAGCGGGACCGATGGTCCTGGCCGCAACGGTGGACAGCATCCATCACGACGAATCTGGGCGCGTACTGTACCATTATACGATCATCGATTTTGCGGCCCGCTGGGTCGGTGGCGATCCGGTGGCCGGCGGAGACGTGAGCGACGCCACGTTTGCGCCGCTGGAGCGGCTCGGTCCATTCGCGTTGTGGGACGAAGCCTTGCGCGTGATCTCGGTAGCCCGCGCGCTGTTGCCTTAGCTGCGCCGCCGCCGGGGGGAGGCGTCGCCCAGGTTGAGCGACGTCGCCATGCCGGCGCAGATCACGCCGATCGAGGCCGGGATCAGCCAGAGCGGGCGGATCATCAGCGGAACCTCGACCCAGTTCCAGAGCCAGGCCGGGCTGTTCTGCCGCATCCAGTTGGTGGTCTCGTGATCGAGCATCAGCAGCCCTTGCCCCAGCGTGAGACCCGGCGCGGTCAAGGCACCGATGGCCACCGCCGCGACCAGAAACAGCGCGGCCAGGACGGCGAATACCCGGGCAGCCATCACATGAACAGCTTGTCGGCCGGCATGCCGGTGTAGAGGCCGGCCACCTGGGCGCCGTAACCATTGTAGATCTGGGTCGGCACGCGCTCGCCGGAGCCGAGCAGGCGTTCGGTAGCCTGACTCCAGCGCGGATGCGGCACTTCGGGGTTCACGTTGGCCCAGAAGCCGTATTCGCCAGGCTGGATCTGCTGCCATGTGTTGACCGGCTGCTTGTCGGTAAAGGTGAAGCGGACGATCGACTTGATCGACTTGAAGCCATACTTCCACGGCACCACCAGGCGGATCGGCGCGCCATCCTGCTTGGGCATGTCCTTGCCGTACATCCCGGTCGCCAGGAAGGCGAGCTCGTTGTCGGCTTCATCGAGCCGTAGGCCCTCGCGATAGGGCCAGTCGATGATGGACAGCCGCGTGCCCGGCATCGAGCGGGGGTCGACCAGGGTTTCCATCTCGACGAACTTGGCCGCACTGGTCGGCGCCGCCAGACGAATAAGGTCGCGCATGGCGAAGCCGCTCCACGGCACGGTCATCGCCCATGCCTCGACGCAGCGGTGACGATAGATGCGTTCCTCGAGCTTGACCTGCTTGAGCAGATCCTCGAGGCCGATCGTCATCGGCTTGGCGACCAACCCGTCGATCTTGACCGACCAGGGCCTGATCGGCATGCGCTGTGCGGCGCGGTAGATCGACTTGTCGGTGCCGAACTCGTAGAAATTATTGTACGTGGTCGCGTCCTGCTCCGGCGTCAGCGGCCGGCCTGCAGAGGCGAATTGCGCATTCATGGGCGCACCCTGGGCGCGGGCGCGGCCCGGCAACGCGACGCCCGCTGCAAGCCCGGCCACCGCCGCGCGACGCCCGATCACCAGCGCTTCCGGCGTGACCAGATTTTCGCTGACGTCCCAGTCCCGCCGTGTGAAGATGACCATGTGCGACACCCTATCCTGGTAAGCCAGAGGACACCCTATCCTGGTAAGCCAGAGATTGAATTTAAATGGTCGCGGTGCAAGGGTCGCGTCAAGCGCGATGACGTGCCTTTCCGGAGACCAAGGATGAACCTCTCCCAATTCCCGCGCGTGAAGCTGTGCCAGGCACCGACGCCGCTGGAGTTCTTGCCGAACCTGACCAAGGCCCTCGGCGGACCGCAGATCTGGATGAAGCGCGACGATCTGACGGGCATGGGGCTGGGAGGCAACAAGGTGCGCAAGCTCGAGTTCCTGGCCGGCGACGCGCTGGCCAGGGGTGCGACCCATCTCGTCACCCAGGGCGCCGTGCAATCCAACCACGTGCGTCAGACCGCCGCCGTCGCGATGAAGCTCGGCTTGCGCTGCACCGCCGTGCTCGAGCATCGGATCGACACCAACGACCCCGCCTACCTGGGCAGCGGCAACGTGCTGCTGGACCAGATCATGGGCATCGCCATCGAGCACCGGCCAGGCGGCACGGACATGCAGGCGGCGATCGAGGAGATCGGGGCGCGGTTGCAGGAAGCGGGCGAGACACCCTATCTGATTCCGGGCGGCGGCTCGAACGCGATCGGCGCGACCGGCTATGCCGCGGTCGCGCTGGAGCTGGTGCAGCAGGCCAACGAGCAGGGCCTGCGGATCGACCGGCTGGTGCATGCCACCGGCAGCGCCGGAACCCAGGCGGGGTTGGTCGCCGGGCTGCATGCGCTCTCGAGCCCGATCCGCGTGCTCGGGATCGGCGTGCGCAATCCGCGCGACAAGCAGGAGGCGGCGGTGCTCAAGCTCGCCCGCGCCACGGTGGCGCACATGGGGATCGAGCGGGCGTTGCCGGACGATGCGGTCGAGGCCAATTGCGACTATGTCGGGCCCGGTTATGGCCGGCCCACTCCGGGCATGGTCGAGGCGGTGCGGATGGTGGCACGGACGGAGGGGATTTTTCTCGACCCGGTCTACTCCGGTAAGGGCATGGCCGGGCTGATCGACCTCATCCGACGCGGCGTGTTCAAGGCCGGCGACACGGTCGTGTTCCTGCATACGGGCGGGGCGACCGGGCTGTTCGGCTATGTCGACACATTCAGCGAAGCAGCGTGAGCAGGAAGGCGTCATGACCAGGAAAACCGGCCGTCAGTTCTTCAGCAATCCCGGCCCGACCAACATTCCCGACAGCGTGCTGCGGGCGATGGACCGGCCGACCATCGATTTCATGGACCCGGAGTTCATGGCCGTGTTCAAGCAGGCGGTGGCCGGGCTGAAGCGGGTGCTGCGGACCGAGGGCGAGCTGTTCCTCTACACGGCATCGGGCCATGGCGCGTGGGAGGCGACGTTGGCCAACCTGTTGTCGGCGGGCGACACGGTGCTGGTTATCGAGAGCGGCTGGTTCAGCGAGGGCTGGTCGACCATGGCGGCCAAGTTCGGCCTGCACGTGCAGACGGTGGCGGCCGAGTGGCGCCGCGGGGCCGATCTCGGCGCGGTGACGCGGGCGTTGCGCGCTGACGGCGCGGGGCGGATCAAGGCGGTGCTGGCGGTACACAGCGAGACCTCGACCGGGACGGCGCTGCCGATCGCCGAGGTGCGGGCGGCGATCGATGCGGCCGGGCACGAGGCGTTGCTGCTGGTCGACACGATCTCGTCGCTCGGCTCGCTCGAGTTCCGCATGGCGGAGTGGGGGGTCGATGCGGTGGTCGGCGGGAGCCAGAAGGGGCTGATGCTGCCGACCGGCATGAGCTTCACGGCGACGTCGGACAAGGCGATGACGGCGCATCGCTCGGCCGGGCTGCCGCGGCACTATTTCGATTGGTCGGAGATGATGACGCGCGGGTTCCGCAGCTTCATGGGCACGGTGCCGACCGGGTTCTTCTATGGAATGTGCGAGAGCGTGCGGCTGATCGAGGAGGAGGGGCTCGACCAGGTGGTGGCCCGGCATCATCGGCTGGCCGAGGCGACCCGGCGCGCGGTGCGGACCTGGGCCGGCAATGACGGGCCGCAGCTCTACTGCCTCGACCCCGGCCGCTATTCCGACAGCGTGACCGCGGTGATGATGCCGGACGGGCACGACGCGGAGGCGGTGCGCAAGACGGCGCTGGACCGGTTCAACGTGTCCATGGGCGGCGGGTTGGGCAAGCTGGGCGGCAAGGTGTTCCGCATCGGCCACCTCGGCGACCTGAACGAACCGATGATCCTGGGCACGCTGGCGGCGGTGGAGATGAGCCTCAAGCACAGCGGCGTGCCGCACGGGCAGGGCGGGGTGGCGGCGGCGATGGAGTTCCTGGCGGCTTAGGTTAGCCGGGGCGGCGGCCGACGAAGCGGGCGAACGCCTCCAGCGTGGCCTCGCAGACGTGGTGCTCGATGCCCTCGGCATCCTGCTCCGCCGCCTCGCGCGGCACGCCGAGCGCCAGCAGAACGTCGACCACCAGGCGGTGCCGCGAGCGGGCCCGGGCCGCCATGTCGTGGCCGGCTGGGGTGAGGAACACGCCGCGATAAGGCTTGGCCGTGACCAGGCCCTCGCGCTTGAGCCGGCTGAGCGCCTTGATCGCGGTGGCGTGCGAGACGCCGAGGCGGCGGGCCATGTCGGTGGTGCGCGCCTCGCCCTGCTGCTCCAGCAGGTCGGCGATCAGTTCGGCGTAATCTTCGAGCAGCGCGGTCGATTGCGCGGAGCGGGCGCGGGCGAAGCGGTCCGCCTGCACCGGGGGCGTCGGCAACTCTGTCGTTCCGGACATGATTTTATCCTCCCACCACGTCCCATAGCAGCTTCAGGTTCAATGCGACGATGAGCGCCGCGATGGACCAGGCGACCAGTCTGGTCACGCCGGAGATGGCGAACGAGCCCATGACCTCGCGGCTGCTGACGAAGGCGACCAGCGGGATCATCGCGAACGGGAGCTGCATCGACAGGATCACCTGGCTCAGCACCAGGAGCTTGCCCGTCCCGCTCTCGCCGTAGATCGCGGTCACGATCAGCACCGGCACGATCGCGATCGACCGGGTCACCAGGCGGCGTTGCCAGGGCTTCAGGCGCAGGTCGAGGAAGCCCTCCATGACGACCTGCCCGGCCAGCGTCGCCGTCACGGTGGAGTTCACGCCGGAGGCGAGCAGTGCCACCGCGAACAGGGTGCTGGCGACGCCGACGCCCAACAAGGGCGAGAGCAGGGCGTGCGCGTCGCCGATCTCGGCGATCTCGGTCCGTCCGCTGGCGTGGAAGACCGCGGCGGCCAGGATCAGGATGGCGGCATTAACGAGCAGCGCCAGGCTAAGGGCGACCACGCTGTCGGCGGTGGCCAAGCGTATAGCGTCGCGCTTGCCGGCGGGAGTGCGCCCGTAATTGCGGCTCTGGACGATCGACGAATGCAGATAGAGGTTATGCGGCATGATGGTGGCGCCGATGATGCCGATGGCGATGTAGAGCATCGCCGGATTGGTGACGATCGCCGTTTGCGGGATGAAGCCTTGCAGGATGGCGGCGACCGGCGGTGCGGCCATGGCGATTTGCAAGCCGAAGCAGGCGGCGATCACCGCCAGCAGGGCGATGACGAAGGCTTCCAGCGAGCGCATGCCGCGGCGCATGAGCAGCAGCACGAGGAATGCGTCGAGCGCGGTCAGCGCGGCGCCCAGCAGCAGCGGCAGCCCGAACAGCAATTGCAGCGCGATCGCGGTGCCGATGACCTCGCCCAGGTCGCACGCGACGATGGCCGCCTCGCAAGCGAGCCAGAGGGCGAGACCGACCGAGCGCGGATAACGCTCACGACAGATCTGCGCCAGGTCGCGGCCGGTGGCGATGCCGAGGCGTGCGGCAAATGTCTGCACGATCATCGCGAGCACGCTCGAGAGCAGCACAACGCTGAGCAGGGCGTAGCCGAACTTCGAGCCGCCGGCGATGTCGGTCGCCCAGTTGCCGGGATCCATGTAGCCGACCGAGACCAGGTAGCCGGGTCCGGAGAAGGCGAGCAGGCGCCGGAACAGCCCGCCTTGGACCGCGACGGTGCTATGCACTTCGGAGAGGCTGGGCGGCAGGGTCGCGATTGGACTGTCGGTGTCGGGCATACTGTATGGATCGCGATGCAAGATGTAGCAATGGCTACACTATCGTGAGTGCGGCGTTTTCGGCAAGGGTTGTTGTGGCGGCAAGGCCACAACCCGGAGCGCCGACTTGCGAATCCCCTGGACACAAAAGCCCGGCGGGTGTCCGTTTGGATTTCTGTGCGGATTCGCTTGCCGCGCAATCTGTTGAGGATGCGCCAGAGCGAACCAACCACATATAGTAGGGCGACAGATGAACGCATTCACTTCCGGAGATGCCGCCTTGTTCGATGCCGTGCAGCTTCAAGGCCATCATCAAGTCCGCGTGGACCGTTCCCGCGACCGTCTGCTGACCGATTTCGGGCGCGCCACGCTGGATGACCGCTACCTCATGCCGGGCGAGGGCTACCAGGATCTGTTCGCACGAGTGGCCAGCTTCTACGGCGACGACGCGGCGCACGCCCAGCGCATCTACGACTACATGAGCCGGATGTGGTTCATGCCGGCCACGCCGATCCTGTCCAATGGCGGCACGCAGCGGGGCCTGCCGATCTCCTGCTTCCTCAACGAGGCGTCGGACAGCCTCGACGGCATCGTCGGGCTTTGGAACGAGAATGTCTGGCTGGCCTCCAAGGGCGGCGGCATCGGTTCCTACTGGGGCAACCTGCGCTCGATCGGCGAAAAGGTCGGGATGAACGGCAAGACCAGCGGCGTGATCCCGTTCATCCGCGTGATGGACAGCCTGACGCTGGCGATCTCGCAGGGCTCGCTGCGCCGCGGCTCGGCCGCGGTCTACCTGCCGATCTCGCATCCCGAGGCGGAGGAATTCATCGAGCTGCGCCGCCCGACCGGCGGCGACCCCAACCGCAAGGCGCTCAACCTGCACCACGGGCTGCTGATCTCGGACGCGTTCATGCGCGCCGTACAGGCCGATGAGCCCTGGATTTTCACCTCGCCCAAGGACGGCGCGCTGGTGCGCCAAGTGAGCGCGCGCTCGCTGTGGATCCGCATCCTGACGGCGCGGATCGAGACCGGCGAGCCCTATCTTGTGTTCTCCGACGCGGTGAACAACGCACGTCCCGACCACCAGAAGCTGGCGGGGCTCGAAGTCAAGACGAGCAATCTCTGCAGCGAGATCACCCTGCCGACCGGGATCGACCAGTATGGCAAGCAGCGCACGGCCGTCTGCTGCCTGTCCTCCCTCAATATCGAGACCTGGTTCGAGTGGAAGGATCAGCCGCTGTTCGTCGAGGACATCATGCGCTTCCTCGACAACGTGCTACAGGACTTCATCGACCGCGCGCCTGAAGGGATGGAGCGGGCGAAATACTCGGCGATGCGCGAGCGTTCCGTCGGCCTCGGGGTGATGGGGTTCCACTCCTTCCTGCAGGCGCAGCAGGTGCCGTTCGAGAGCGTCATCGCCAAAGTCTGGAACATCAAGATGTTCAAGCAGATCCGCACGCAGGCCGATGCCGCCAGCCGGGTCCTGGCGGAGGAGCGCGGCCCTTGCCCCGATGCGGCCGACTATGGCGTCATGGAGCGGTTCTCCAACAAGATGGCGATCGCCCCGACCGCCTCGATCAGCATCATCGCCGGCAATACCAGCCCCGGCATCGAGCCGATCGCCGCCAACGTGTTCCTGCAGAAGACCCTGTCGGGCAGCTTCACGGTGCGCAACCGGCACCTGCAGCGGTTGCTTGCGGAAAAGGGCATGGACCGCGACGACGTCTGGTCGGGCATCACCCTCAACAAGGGGAGCGTGCAGCATCTCGACTTCCTGTCAGAGCAGGAGAAGGCGGTCTATCGGACCGCGTTCGAGCTCGATCAGCGCTGGGTGGTCGAGCATGCCGCCGACCGGACGCCTTATATCTGCCAGAGCCAGTCGGTGAACCTCTTCCTGCCTGCCAACGTGCATAAGCGCGACCTGCACCAGATCCATCATCTGGCGTGGAAACGCGGGCTGAAATCGCTGTATTATTGCCGCAGCCTGTCCATCCAGCGGGCGGATGCGGTGAGCGAGAAGGTGGTGCGGCCGACGGCATTCGCGCTCGCACCGTCGCTGGCCGCCGCCGACCCGGCGGCACCGGCGATCAACAACTACGAAGAATGTCTGGCCTGCCAGTAGGCGGCATTCGCAAAGGATTTCCGATGGACGGTATCAACCAACTCCCCAAGCGCCTCGACCTACTGACCGAGAACCCGGTCTACAAGCCGTTCCGCTATCCGTGGGCCTACGAGGCGTGGCTGACGCAGCAGCGCGTGCACTGGCTGCCGGAAGAGGTCCCGCTCGCCGACGACGTCAAGGATTGGCACCGCAACCTGACCGAGGCGGAGCGCAACCTGCTGACGCAGATTTTCCGTTTCTTCACGCAGGCCGACGTCGAAGTGAACAATTGCTATATGAAACATTATAGCCAGGTGTTCAAACCGACCGAAGTGCTGATGATGCTGTCCGCATTCAGCAATATCGAGACCATCCACGTGGCGGCCTACAGCCACCTGCTCGATACGGTCGGCATGCCGGAAGGCGAATACACGGCCTTCATGAAATATAAAGAAATGAAGGATAAATACGACTATATGCAGTCGTTCCGGGTAGACAGCAAGCATGAGATCGCCAAGACGCTGGCGGCCTTCGGCGCGTTCACCGAAGGGCTGCAGCTGTTCGCCTCGTTCGCGATCCTGCTCAACTTCCCCCGCTTCAACAAAATGAAGGGGATGGGCCAGATCATCTCCTGGTCGGTGCGCGACGAGACGCTGCACTGCCTGTCCATCATCCGCCTGTTCCGCACTTTCGTGCAGGAGAATCCGGAGATCTGGACCGAGGAACTGCGCCAAGAAATCTACCAGGTCTGTGCGACGATCGTCGACCATGAGGATGCGTTCATCGATCTGGCATTCGAGCAGGGACCGATCGAGGGCCTGCGCGCGGCCGAGGTCAAGACCTACATCCGCTACATCGCGGACCGCCGCCTGATGCAGCTCGGGCTAAACCCGCTCTTCCACATCGACGACAATCCGCTCACCTGGCTCGACGACATGCTCAACGCCGTCGAGCACGCAAATTTCTTTGAGAATCGATCGACCGAGTATAGCCGGGCGTCGACCCTGGGAAGCTGGGAAGAAGCCTTCGCCGACGCCGTATTCGAAACCAACCAGCCGCAAGGAGCGATCGAACTTCGATGAGACGATATGGCGCGATCGCCGGGTGAAGACGAGATCGCCGGCACGGATGTGCCGGCGCCTCAGCCACTGGTCCCTATCCGGCGCCATACGCGCCGGCTAGAGGACAAGCTGCTCGTCGCGTTCCATCACGCCTGCGACGTCGCCGATCTCGAAGTGGCACGGCACGTCCTCCAGGTGCTCGAGCTCATCCTGGCCCGCAAACCCATGACCCCCGACCCGCATCGGCGTCGGAACATGGAAGGTTTCGTGGCCGCTCACGAACGCTTGTGGAGCTTGCGGCACCGGGAGAACTAGCGCGAAGCCGGCGGCGGCGGCTGATACGCCTCCTCGGGATGCTGCTCGTCGCCGGGCGGCGGCGCGGCCTGCGGCGATTGAGCGGCCAGGTTCTCCGGCATCGACGGTCCCGCCTGGGGCGGCGCGACCGGCGGCGCGGTCGTCTCCGGCGCCCGCGGGTTGCCAGACCCTTCCTTCAGCGGAATGATAATCGGCTGCGCCCATGCCGGCACCGCCAGCAACGCCGCCAGCACGATCAAACCGCCCCGTGTCATGCCGAACATGTTCATCCCCGTCTCCCTCAAGGCTGCTCATAACGGAACACCCGCGCTCCGTACGGATCGGTCGTATAGGTCCCGATATATGGACCGCCCGGCGCCGGGGCATAGCGAGCGCCCCGCCAGGCCGGTGCATACGCCCGCGGCGTCCGCGACTCCCACTCATAGCGCGCCACCTCGGGTTCGCGTTCCTCCGGGCCAGGCTCGTAGCGCTGCGGCCAACGCTGGCGCCGCTCGGCCGCCACCGCCTTCGCTCGGCTGGGCGCCGCCGCCGTCCGGGTCCGCGGCGTCGGGTCCACCCGGCGTTTATCCTCGACCGCCACCGCAGGCGCGTGCGGAGGCAACGCGGCCGGCTCCGCTCTTGTCCGAGCCTCGCCGAGCGTCCCAGTCTCCGCCTCCGAGCCCCCGTTCTCGAAATATTCGAAGTTGGACACCTCGGACGGAGCATGCCCCGCCGGCGCGACCGACGCTGGCGGCACCAGCGCGGGCGTCACCGCCGCGAACGCGGCCTGGTCTGGCGGCGCGGCCAACGCCAGCGCGCCCGCCGACCGGTCGACCGGCGCCAATTCGATCGGCGGCACCTTGGCCAACCGTGGCGAAGGCGCCACCGCGGTCTCGATCGGCATCCGCCCGATCGGCGCTGGCCCGGCCGCCCCCGACGCACGCCCCGCATCCTGCCCGGCCATACGCGGCACCGTCGGGTCGGGCGCGATGACGGTCTTGCCCAGCCAGGCCCCCACGGCCAACGAGGCCGCCATCCCGGCGCCCGCCAGCAGCCAAGGCCACGTCCGGCGCGACCGACCCGCCGCCCGCCCCGGCTCCGACAACAGCGCGAGCGGCAGCCCGGCCACCGGCGCGGCCTGCATTCGCCCGCTCAACGTCTCCACCGCCGCCACCACCGCGGCATCCGACACCATCTCGACGGCGCCCGCCGCCGCAACTTCGCTCGCCCCCACCACCATCGCCGGCCGGGCCAGAAGCCGCGCCCGCAACGGCGCGAAGCCCGCCTCGTCCAGCACAGGCAGCAGGCCCGGCGCGGCGCCAATGACATAGACCAGCCCCGGCGCATTCCGCCCGACATGCTGCAGGTAGCGCAGCACGGGCCGCTGCAGCCCGGCCGCCGCATCCAGCAGCAACGCCGTCGGCCGCCCATCCTCCGGCATCGCCAGCCGCCGGAACCCAAGCTCCAGCACGGAGTCGTCCTGCGCATCGAAATCCGCCCGGCCCGACAGTTGCGCCATCAGGCTCGACAGACTCAGCCCCCCGCTCGGCGCCGAAACCTCCACCACGTTATACGCACCACGCAGCGCGCCAGCGCCGGCCGAAAGCACGCGCAACACCGCCTCGTGCCCGCCCTCGACCAGCGCGTCGTGGCCTGCCACCACCTGGGCGGCCAAGTGCGCCGCCTGATCGCCCGCCTCGTCTACTCGGGGGAGTGCCGCATCCTGCGTCATCCTACGCCCTCATCGGTTTCATGTCGGTTTGCATGGTCGATCCGCTGCTGACACGCGCTGAACCTCTATCGTCCTAGCCGAGGTTGATTTTAATAAGGCAGAGGCGGTCACCATTTCGAGAGATTAAACCGTGACTACGCCCCGTGTGACAGCCACCGCGCTGCCGCCGATCCAGGCCGAGATCGCCGCGCCGTCTCGCGCCGCCGACGCATACAGAACGCTAGGCCGCCCCATCTCGACCCCCTGATGCATCACCACCTCCAGCGACGTCCCGCCATCGACCGAGAGCATGAGCGCGGCGAGCGCGGCGTTGGCGCTGCCGGTGGCCGGGTCCTCCGGGATCCCGCTGAGCGGCGAGAACATTCGGGTGCGCAGCACATCGCCGTCGCGCACATAGAGATGGACCGGAAAGCCGATCGGCCGCACCGCAAAGCGGCGGGCCGCGTCGCGCATCGCCGCTATGTCCGCCGTCGCCGCCTGCAGCCCGGCCGCCGACACCTCCGCGATCACGAAATCAGTGCCAACTCCGGCGACGCACGGGCCATGCCGCTCCGTCAGGATGGCCCCTTCATCCAGCCCGACGCAGGCCGCGACGACCGCCGCCGGGATCTCGGCCCCGCGCCGCAACGGCACCGGCGCCTGCAAGGTCGCCCGCGGCGGGTCGCTCCAGTCGAACCGGATCGGCACCAGCCCCGCCTTCTCCTCGAACACCATCCGCTCCGGACGCCGCTCCATCCGCCACGCCAGCACCAGCGCGGTGCCCACGTTCGGATGCCCAGCAAAATCGAGCTCGGTCGCCGGCGTGAAGATGCGCACCGCCGCGGTGTGCGCGCCGTCCTGCGCCGGCAGCACGAACGTCGTCTCCGACAGGTTGAACTCGCGCGCGATCGCCTGCATCTGCGCGCTCTCGAGCCCCCGCGCGTCCAGCACCACGGCCAGCGGATTGCCGCCGAACCGCCGCTCGGTGAACACGTCGACCGTCTCGAACGCATACTCGGTCACGACCTACGCCCCTAGCCAGGCGCGCACCGCGTCCCGCACGAACGCCTGGTCCGCCGCGCTCTGCACCGGGTTGCCCGCGCGATGGCCCCAGACGCTCGGGATCGGCCGCAACTCGGCCGACTGCAGCTGCTCCAACTCGGCCGCGTTGTCGGCCACCCGGAAATACAAATCCGTCTCCCCCGGCATCAGCAGCACCCGCGCCCGGATCGCCCGCAGCGCCCGCGTCAGGTCGCCGTCATAGAGCGGGTTGGCGCTGATATCCCCCGCGCACCAGGTTCGCAGCTGCGCATACAGATCGGCCGCATCCTTGTCGTCGTAGCGCCGCTCCCAGCCGTGCACCAGGAAATCCTCCAGGTCGGTCGCCCCCAGCGCCGTCCGGTGCAGGTCGGCGCGGTAGAAATCCTGGCTCAGCGCCCAGCCGGCATAGATCCGCGCGAACGCCCGCAGCGCCGCCACCGGCCGCCCCGAGAACCGCCCCCCGCCGACATGCTCGGGAGCCGCCTCGAGCGTCGCCATCAGGCTCAGCAGGAACACCTGGTTATGCACCGAAACCCGCGCCACGCCGCAATTGACCACGATCCGCTCGACCCGGTCCGGGAACGCCGCCGCCCAATGATAGGCCTGCATCGCCCCCATCGACCAGCCATACACCGCATGCAGCCGCTCGATCCCCCACTGCTCGCGCAACAGCCGCGCCTGCGCCTGCACGTTGTCCCAGACCGTGACCAGATCCGGATAATCCGCCGTGTTCGACGGCGAGGACGACAGCCCGTTGCCGAACTGGTCGGCGATGACGATGAACCAGCGCCCGGGATCGAGCACCCCGTCCGCCCCGATCAGCCACTCGAGATCGCCATGCTTGGCCGAATAACTGGTCGGATAAAGCACCACGTTGTCGCGCGCCGGCGACAGCGTGCCCCATGTCTTCCAGCTCAGCCGCGCATCCGCCAGCCTCTCGCCGGACTGGAGCTGGATCGTGCCGAGAGCATGGGTGCCGCTGGTCTGCATGGCGGACCCCTACCGCCCCCACCCGGGCGGGGGCAACCCCGCCTGCGCGCGCACAACCCCGTCCCCCAGCGTCCAGCGTGAACTTGCACAACCCGGCAGCCTGCAACATGTATGAGCCGCGAGCAAAGAGGCGATGCGCATGGACACCATCATCGGGCGGACGAATCCTGCCACCCGGCCCAGCGCCCAAGGTCAAGTCCCGGCCCAGGCAGGCGCCATACCGGAAACGATGATCGTCGACGGCACCCAGGCGACCTTCATGCAGGATGTCATCGAGGCGTCACGCACGGTCCCGATCCTGGTCGATTTCTGGGCCACCTGGTGCGGCCCGTGCAAGCAGCTCACGCCAGCCCTGGAAAAGGTGACCAAGGCCGCCGGCGGCCGCGTCAAGTTGGTCAAGATCGACATCGACGCCAACCGCGCCCTGGTGCAGCAACTCGCGTCGCTCGGCCTGCCCATGCAGTCCGTCCCCACCGTCGCCGCGTTCTGGCAGGGCCAGATCGCCGACGTGTTCCAGGGCGCGCTGCCCGAGAGCGAGGTCAAGCGCTTCGTCGAAAGCCTGCTCAAGCTCGCCGGCGGCGCCATGCCGTCCGCCGACCTGCTCGCCGAGGCCAAGCTGGCCATGGAAGAGGAGCGATTCGAAGATGCCGGCGGCCTCTATAGCGCTCTGCTGCAGGAAGACGCCGAGAACCCCGAAGCCTGGGGCGGCCTGATCCGCGTGCTGATGGCGATGGGCGACGAGGACCAGGCGCGCGACGCCCTGGCCCAGGTGCCTGCCAAACTCGCCGAGCATGCCGAGATCAGCGGCGCCCGCAGCGCCCTGGCGCTGGCCGAGGAGGGCCGCAAGGCGACCGCCGGCCTGCAAGGCCTGCAGGCTCGGCTCGCCGCCGATCCCGACGACCACGCCGCGCGCTACGACCTGGCGACGGCGCTCAACGCCAGCGGCGACCGCGATGGCGCCGCCGCCGCCCTGCTCGAAATCTTCAAGCGCGACCGCGAGTGGAACGAGCAGGCCGCACGGCTGCAGCTGCTAAAATTCTTCGAAGCCTGGGGCCTGGCGGACCCGGCCACCCTGGCCGCCCGCCGCAAGCTCTCCGCCGTGCTGTTCAGCTAGGATCGACCGTGCGGGCCGGAGCGCTGGCGACCGAGTTTCCGATCTTCCCGCTCCCGGGTGCCGTCCTGCTCCCGGGCGGTCGGTTGCCGCTCAATGTCTTCGAGCCGCGCTATTTGGCGATGATCGACGACGCGCTCGCCCAAGGCAGGGTGCTCGGCATGATCCAGCCCGACATCTTGCGCTCGCCGACGCCGACCGGGCCGGGCCTCTACCGCGTCGGCTGCCTCGGCCGCATCTCCTCGTTCAGCGAGACCGATGATGGCCGTTGCCTCGTCACGCTCTCGGGCCTCACCCGCTTCGTCGTCTCGGTCGAGCTCGAAATGCGGCGCGGCTACCGCCGGGTTCGCGGCGATCTCGCCCGCTTCGCCAAGGACCTCGACCCCGACGAAGCCGGCGTCGAGCGCGACCGCGTGCTGCAGGCCCTCCGCGCCTACTTCGCCGTGCGCGGCTTCGACGCCAATTGGGAAGCGATCGACGAAATGCCCGACGGCGCACTTGTCACCACCCTGGCCATGGTCTGCCCGTTCGAGCCGGCCGAGAAGCAGGCGCTGCTCGAGGCCGGCGACACCGCCGAGCGAAGCCGTGCCCTGCTGGCGCTGCTCGAGATGGGTGCCCACGATGCCCACGATGCCGACGCCGGCGAACCCGGCCGCGCCCCCAGCTGACGAGCGAATTGACGAGGCTCCCATGACCGAACCCGAGATCGACCAGCGGCTCCTCGAAATCCTGGTCTGCCCCGTCACCAAGGGGAGCCTCGAATGGCGCCCGCTCGAGCGCGAACTGGTCAGCCGCCAGGCCGGGCTGGCGTTCCCTGTGCGCGACGGAGTGCCGATCATGCTCCCCGAAGAGGCGCGCCCGATCGACGAGTAGCGCGTCATGACGCTACTCGTCGCCACCGAGATCCGCGTCCGCCGCGCCACCCGCGCCCTGGACGTGACGTTCAGCGACGGCCGCCAAGCGACCCTGCCGGCCGAATACCTCCGCGTCGAGAGCCCCAGCGCCGAGGTGCAGGGCCATGCCCCGGACCAGAAAATCCTGGTGACCGGCAAGGAGGACGTCAACGTCCAGGCGGTCGAACCGATCGGCAACTACGCCATTCGAATCCGCTTCACCGACGGCCACGACACCGGCATCTACTCATGGACGCTGCTGCACCAACTCGCGGTCGAACACGACGACCGCTGGCAGGCCTATCTTCAGGCTCTCGCCGCGCGGGGGCTGCATCGCCGCCCCTGATCCGGCATATTCGGGTCGTTAGGGTTCTGTTCAAGTTTTGGATGTAGAAATGGCGAAGCCGCTTTCGCGCTGGACGCTGCTGACCCTCCTCCTGGCAGCGCCCCTGCTGGGATGCGTGGCAAAACCGCCGGAGAAGCCTATCGTGTTGCGCCCACCCCATTCCGAGCGCCGCCTGGTCCGCCGTGCTCCCCGCCCCGCCGCGGGCCAAGCACAGGCCAGCCCGGCCGCCGCACCGAATACGGACGCTGTCAGCGTCGGCGAACTGCCGCCGCCAGACTCGGTGCCGCTAAACTCGGCGCCGCCAGCCTCGGCGCCGGCCGCCCGCTCCGGCCGCGACCGCTCGCTAAGCGCCGCCGAGAAGGAAGCCCTGTTCCACGATTTCGACCGCTATCTCGCCCGCCCCGAGCGGTCGCCCGGGCGGTCACCTTGAGCGCGCTCGAGACCCTGCGCGACGCAATCGACGCCGACGCGCCGGTCGCGGCCGAAATCATCGCGCGGCTGCACGCCGGAGACCGGCTCGTGGCTCTCAAGGTCAACGAGGTTGGCCGCCGCGCCGCGACCCTCGAGGCCGTCCTCGAGCAACTCACCGACAAACAGACCAAGCTTGCCTGGATCGGCAATCCGCTCCGCTCGCCCCTGACCATCGAGCGGCTGTTCCTGCAGGCAGTCGGCGCCGAGGCAGACCTGCGCGTCGAACGCAGCCCGGCCGACCTGGCCGCCATGCTCGTCCGCGCCGGAGCTCCGGCCTGCCGCTTCCTCCTCCTGCTGCAACAACCCGAGACGCTCGACCCGGAAGCGCGCGAGACGATCGCCGCCTTGGCCGAATGCCTGCCCGACGCCGAGCCGCAGGTCCAGTTCCTGTTCTGCGGCACCGAGGCGTTCGCGCTGCCGCAACCGGCAGCAATCGTCGCGGCGGCCGCGATCGCGGCCGCCCCCGACCCTGAACCGACCCCGCCCCGCCGGGCCCGCGAACGGCTCCCGCTGCTGCTGCTCCTGTTGCTGATCGGCCTCGCTGCACTGGCCTCGCCGGCGCTGCTGCAGCACGCCGGACACCCGATCCCACCGCCCGAGCCGCTCGCGGCGCAAACCAGCCCGCAAGCGTTTGCGCCCGCTCCGGCTCTCCCCGCTTCCACCGTACCGGCCACGCCGCCAGCAACCGTGGACGTCGCCTCGCTGCGCCGAGAGTTCGACGCCTTCCTGTCGGAGCGCAAGCCCAGCGTTACGACGCTCAGCGAGGAGGAGAAAAACGTGCTCTTCCAGGAATTCCTCGACCATCGCCGTCGCCTGACGTTGCAGGCGAATTAGATTGCAGCTTCAGAAAATCCGTCCCGCCGCCACCTCGCGCCCGAACTCGAGCAACCCCTGGCCGAGCGAACCGAAGCCAGCGTAACGCGGATCGGACGTGCCGCCCCGGCGATACAGGGCGTGCAGCTGTAGAAAAATAACCGTCAGCTTGACGATGCCGAGCACGCGGTGGAACCGGATGTCGGACACGTCCCGCCCGGTCAGGCCCGCCCACCGCTGCGCCGCCTGCTCGCGCGACAGGAAGCCTGGCGCTGCGGTCGGCATCTGCTGCAGCGCATGCATCGCTGGTGGGTCGCCCGCCTCGGTCCAGTAGCTCAGCAGCGTCGCCAGGTCGAACAACGGGTCGCCGCGCGTGCCCTGGTCCCAGTCGACCACCGCGTTGGGCCGCAGCGTCTCCGGCTCGAGGATGATGTTGTCGAGCTTGAAGTCGTTGTGCAGCAACGTCGGCGACCGGTCCGGCACGGCATGCGAGCGCAGCCATGCCCCCAGCTCGTCCAGCAGCGCACCGCCCTCGACCGCCGCCCCCCGCTTGAGCCAGCCCTCGACCGCACGCCCGAGGAACCCGTCGGGTCGCCCGAGTTCGCCCAGCCCCACGGCGGCCGGGTCGACCGCATGGATCTGCGCCAGCGTCGCCAGCATCGTCTCCGACAGCGCCGCTCCTTCGCCGGCCAGCCCCGGCGGCAGCGTCCCGCCGATCACCATCCCCTCGCGATACTCGATGATCTGGAACTTGACCCCGATCACCTGCTCGTCCGCGCACAGATGCAGGCTGCGCGGCACGAACGCCAGCGCGTCGGGCAGCCGCGATAGGATGCGGTGCTCGCGCCCCATGTCGTGCGCGCCCGGCGGCAGCGTCCCCGGCGGCGGCCGGCGCAGCACGGCCGGGCCGGTTTCGAGGGCGATCAGATAGTTGCGGTTGGCGAACCCGCCGGGAAAGCGCGGCTTCTCCCCTGGCAGCAAGACGAGGCCGTGCCCGCGCAAATGCTGGGCGACCGCCGGCCAATCCATGTCGTCCGCATCCATGCAGCCCAGGGTGGTCGGTCTGGACGCGCTCGTCCAGCCAGCCTACCTCTGCCCGAAATCGGAGGCCGTCCATGACCGAAGCGTATATCTGCGATTTCGCCCGCACCCCGATCGGCCGCTACGCCGGCGCGCTCCGCGAAATCCGCACCGACGATCTCGCCGCCCACCCGATCCGCGTGCTCAAGGACCGCAACGCGCAGGTCGACTGGGCAGCACTCGACGACTGCTATCTCGGCTGCGCCAACCAAGCCGGCGAGGACAACCGCAACGTCGCCCGCATGGCGACCCTGCTGGCCGGCCTGCCGACCGCCGCCCCCGGCAGCACCATCAACCGCCTCTGCGGCAGCGGCCTCGACGCGGTCGGCACCGCCGCGCGCGCCATCCGCTCCGGCGAGGCCGACCTGATCCTGGCCGGCGGCGTCGAGAGCATGACGCGCGCCCCATTCGTGCAGGGCAAGGCCACCGAGGCATTCGCCCGCGCCGCCGAGATCTACGACACCACCATCGGCTGGCGCTTCGTCAACGGCATGATGAAGGCGATGTACGGCACCGATTCGATGCCAGAGACCGGCGAGAACGTGGCCGAGCAGTTCCAGGTGACGCGCGAGGCGCAGGACCGCTTCGCGCTCCGCAGCCAGCACAAGGCCGGCGCCGCCCAGGCCAGCGGCTTCTTCGCCCGCGAGATCGCCCCGCTGACGATCAAGGGCCGCAAGGGCGACACCATCGTCGACACCGACGAGCACCCCCGCCCCGACACCACCGCCGAGCATCTGGCCAAGCTCAGGACCCCGTTCCGCAATCCCGGCACGGTCACCGCCGGCAACGCCTCCGGCGTCAACGACGGCGCCGCCGCCCTACTACTGGCCAGCGAGGAGGGCGCCCGCCGCCATGGCTTGGTGCCCCGCGCCCGCGTCCTGGCCATGACCACCGTCGGCGTCGAACCGCGCATCATGGGCATCGGCCCGGCGCCCGCTGTCGAGAAGCTGATGGCCCGGACCGGCCTGACCCTGGCGGACATCGACGTTATCGAGCTGAACGAGGCGTTCGCCTCGCAAGGGATTGCCGTCCTGCGGCAGCTCGGCCTCGCCGAGGACGACCCGAGGGTCAATCCCCATGGCGGCGCGATCGCCCTCGGCCACCCGCTCGGCGCCTCGGGCGCACGCCTCGCCATGACCGCCGTAAACGCCCTCGAGACGCTCGGCGGCAAGCGGGCGGTGGTGACGATGTGCATCGGCGTCGGCCAGGGAATCGCCGCCCTGATCGAGCGGGTATAACTTACTTTAAGTAACTATCCCGACCGGATTCAGCCCCGGTCGGGTGCCACCAGCGCGATCAGCGAGGCGAGCAGCAGGAACCCGCGCGGCCCCGCCAGCCGGGTCTTACCGTCCCGCAACTCGCTCGCCAACACCGCAGCACTCGACCCGGCCAGCAACGCCGCCCCCACCCGGCGCGTCCGCCGCAATCCCAGCAACACCCCGCCGGTCACCTCGGCCATCGCCACCGCCCCCATGCCCTGGCGCGTCCACCCCAGGTCGTCGAACATCTCCTCATAGCGGTTGTCGCCGGCCAACTTGTCGACGCCGGCCACGGCGAACGCGGCTCCGAGCAGGGCATAGATCATGACGATCTCCAGAATGGGCTGGCTGACCAACGCGCCGTGCGCGGAGACGTTCGACTCGCGCCGCTCGCATCTGCCATAAACGGGCATGGACGAACCGCCCTTTTGGCAGACCAAGACGCTCGAGGAGATGACGCCTCAGGAGTGGGAATCGCTGTGCGACGGGTGCGGCCGCTGCTGCCTGCACAAGTTGCGCGACGAGGACACGGAGGAGCTGTCGTTCACCAACGTCGCCTGCCGCCTGCTGGACCTGCAGTCCTGCCGCTGCCGCAATTACGAGCACCGCCGCGACGACGTGCCCGACTGCGTCTCGCTCACGCCGCAGGCAGTGCGCGAGATCGACTGGCTGCCACCGAGCTGCGCCTACCGGCGGGTGGCCGAGGGGCGCGGCCTGCCGGCCTGGCACAAGCTGGTGTCCGGCGATCCGGCCGGCGTGCACGAGGCCGGCGTCTCGGTCCGCGGCCGCGCAGTGGACGAGCGGCGGGCAGGCATGCTGGAACACTACATCGTTGATTGGCCCGGGCAGATGCCGCGCACGCGAAAGAGGAAGACGACATGATGCAGGATGCACTCTACGGTGGCGTGAACGTGGCCGTGCTGACGTCGATGCGGCCAGATCTGACGATCGATCTCGACCTTATGGAAGCGCATTGCCGCTGGCTGCTCGCGCAGGGTGCCAATGGGCTCGGCGTGCTCGGCACCACCGGCGAAGCCAATTCGCTCGGCATTTCCGAGCGCATCCACCTCATCGAGGGCCTGGTCGAGCGCGGGTTGCCGGCCGAGCGCATGCTGCCGGGCGTCGGCGTCCCGGCGCTGACCGACACCGTCGCCATGGCGCGCCGCGCGGCCGAACTGGGCTGCCGCGGCGCGCTCGTGCTGCCGCCGTTCTTCTACAAGAACCCCAGCGAGGACGGCCTATTCGCCTATTATGCCGAGATCATCGAGCGGCTCGGCGGGGCGTTGAAAGTGTATTTCTACCACTTCCCCGCACAATCGGCCGTGCCGATCACAATCGGCCTCATCGAGCGCGTGCTGCGGGCCTATCCCGGCGCGGTCAAGGGCATCAAGGACAGCACAGGCGACTGGTCCAACACCAAATCCTATATCGACCACTTTGCCGCCGACGGCTTCGAGGTCTATTGCGGCGATGACGGGCACCTGCTGCAGAACCTGCAGGCAGGCGGCGCCGGGTCGATCTCGGCGGCGAGCAACGTCAGCGCCGCGACCAACGCACGCGTCTATGCCCACTGGAACAGGCCCGAGGGGACCGAAGCGCAGACGGAGCTGACCGCCTTGCGCGCCGCCGTCACCTCGGCGCCGCTGATCCCCGGCCTGAAAGCGCTGGTCGCCCGTCACACTGGCGAGGCGCAGTGGGAGGAGATCCGCCCACCGCACCTGAAGCTCACCGCCGAGCAGAAGGCCAAGCTATTCGCGGCCTTCGACTCCTGCGGCGTCGCGCTGGCGCACGCTGCGTAATTAGCGCGCGCTGGCGCTTTGGCCCGGGCTGGCGGTCACTCGCCAGACCGTGTTGCCGACGTCGTCGGCCACGAGCAGTGCGCCGGCCTTGTCGAGCGTGAGCGCCACCGGGCGGCCATGTGCCTGGCCCTGCCCGTCCAGGAAGCCGGTCACCACATCCTCGGCCTTGCCGTCCGGGCGGCCGTCCTTGAACGGGACGAACACGACCTTGTAGCCGTTCAGGGTCTGCCGGTTCCAGCTGCCGTGCTCACCGATGAAGGCACCTCCCTGGTACTTGGACGGCAGCGCGGTGCCGGTATCGAACACCAGGCCGAGTGGCGCGACGTGCGAACTCAGCGCGTAATCCGGCGGGATGGCGCTGGCGACCAGATCCGGCCGCTGCGGCTGCACGCGCGGATCGATGTGCTGTCCATAGTAGCTATAAGGCCAACCATAGAATGCGCCGTCCTTCACCGACGTCAGATAGTCGGGCACCAGGTTCGGGCCGAGCTCGTCGCGCTCGTTGACCACGGTCCAGAGCACATGCGTCTTGGGCTCGAAGGTCAGGCCGTTCGGGTTGCGCAGGCCGCTGGCGAAGATGCGGTATGCGCCGGAGGCCCGGTCGACCTCCCAGATGGCGGCGCGCTGGTATTCGGCGCCGATCCCGTTCTCGGTGATGTTGCTGTTGGAACCGACGCCGACGAACAGCTTCGTGCCGTCCTCGCTCGCGACCAGGCTCTTGGTCCAATGATGGTCGATCGGCCCGCCCGGCAGCTTGGTCAGCACGGTCCCGGGCGCGGTGATCTGCGTCGCCCCCGGCGTATACGGGAAGCGCAGGATCGCGTCGGTGTTGGCGACGTAGAGGTCGTTGCCGACGAGTGCCACGCCAAACGGCGAATTCAGGTGGTCGATGAACACCGTGCGGACCGCGGGCTTGCCGTCGGCGGCCTCGCGCAACAGGGTGATGCGGTTGCTGCCCGAGGTCTTGCCGCCGGACGTCGCCAGCGATTCGACGAACTTCATGACGATCGTCTTCGGCCGGGTCACCGGATCGAGGTTCGGGCCGATCGACTCGACGACCAGCACGTCGCCGTTCGGCAGGGTGTAGACCGAGCGCGGATGCTCCAGTCCCGAGGCCAGCGCCTGCACCTTGAGGCCCGCGGCCACGGTCGGCGTCTCGCCTTCCTTCCAGCCGATGACCTTGGCCAGGTGCATCGGCGGGACGAGGTATTGCTGCGGCTCGGGCAGCACCGGGTTCGGCCCGATCTGCGTCTGAATGTCGAATTGGTCGGGACCGGCGGCGCCGGCCAGGAGGGCGAACCCGGCGAGCGCCAGGCGGGGGGCGAACTTGTTCATGCGCGAACTCCAGAATAGGCGAGCGCCGGGCGGCTGATGCGCGCAAACCCGAGCCAGGCGGTGATCAGCATCAGCACGACGGTGATGGCCGACAGCGTCAGCCCGAGCGGCACGACGGAGGTCCAGGCGTCGCGCGAATGCACGAGGTTGTCAGCGAAGCCGACGACAAGGACGGCGAGGCTGCCGAGGGCCACCGGCCAGAGCGGGCGTGGCCGCCGGACGCGCCGATTGACGAGCAGCAGCACCGCCCCGATCAGCGCGGTCAGCACGGCGCCGGCCAGGCCGACGGCCAGCAGCCAGGCGGAGAAATCCGCCCACATCATCTGCGCCGTCTGCATGTAGGCGATGTCGGTCGCAAGCGCACAGGTGAAGCAGGCGATGGGGAAGGACGCGGCGATGCCGATGAGGGGCAGGCCTGTCGTCGGGGCCGGAGCGGCCATCGTATCAGTGCTGATCATAGCGCCTTCTACGATCCAGCGGCTCCGAAGTTGCTGACCTCCCGCTCAGCGCGGGCGTTCGACCCCGCCGCGGGGCGCAAGCCCGCGCGCACGCAGGCATTTGGTGATCGCGTCCTGCTTGGCCTGGCGGATTTGGCCGCTGTGCTGCCATTGCCAGTCGAGAGTGCCGGCGGCCTTTCCGAGATCGGCTTTGACGGCCGGGTCGGCGTCGGCCTGGCTGTCGCAGGCCTCCTCGGCTGCGCTCAGCGGCGCCTTGGACGGTCCCGCCGACGTGCAGGCGGCCAGGAGCAGGAGGGCGCCGAGGCTCGCGGCCCGCATCAAGACTGCTCCATCCAATCCTCGATCAGGCGCCGGGCGATGCTGTCGCGGCGCGGCAGTTGGAACCCATGCGCGGCCGGGTCGCGCAGCTCATCCAGGCTGAACCAGCGGGCATCGCGCAGCTCGTCCTGCTGGATGGTGATCGGGTCGGCCAGGCCTTCGGCGTAGAAGCCGAGCATCATGCTCGACGGGAATGGCCAGGGCTGGCTACTGTGATAGCTGACGGCGCCGACCTGCACGCCGACCTCCTCCATCACCTCGCGCGCGACCGCCTCCTCGAGGCTCTCGCCGGGCTCCACGAACCCGGCCAGCGTCGAATACATGGCTGAATTGGGGAAGCGCTGCGAGTGGCCGAGCAGGGCGCGCCCGTGCCGATGCACCAGCATGATCACGGCCGGGTCGGTGCGCGGAAAATGGCTGGTGCCGCAGCCGGTGCAGACCTGCGCGTATCCGGCGCTGCGCGGCTCGCACGCAGCACCGCAGACGCCGCAGAACCGGTGCCGCACGCGCCAGTGCATCAGCCCGCGGGCATGGGCGAGGATGGCCGCGTCCTCGGCCGGGAGCCGTCCGGCCAGGGTGCGCAGGTCCTCGAACCGGCCGAGCGCCTCGGGCAGGAGCGGAAGCGGATCGTCGACCGCGCTGACATCGACGGTGAACAGCGCGCGGTCGCCGCGCAGACCGAGGAACGCCCAGGGCCCGCCCGCCATGCGCGAGAGGGCGGCCGCCTCGCCGCTGAGGAACACCGCCTGCGGCGCCTCGTCGCCATCGACCAGCGTCTTGGCGCGCCAGACCGGCACGAACAGGCTGTCGGGGTCGGCAAGGCGGCGTTCGATCCACGCCTCGTCGTCGCGCCGTTCGGCCATGCGGTTCAACGGGCTGCCGGTATAGGCGTTGGGGCGGCTGGCGGTGATGAGCGGCATGCAGCGCTGCTTCTCGCATGCGTCCCTATCTTGTGTCACCACACCTTGTATCACCCCTGGGGACCCGTGCTATGACCGGGCCGGGAGGTCGGCGGCGGACGGGCGCCTCGCCAACCCGGTCAGGTCCGGAAGGAAGCAGCCGCAACGAGTTTCCGCTCGGGTCGATCGTTCGGCCTCCCACCGCCATGCCTCAGGAGAGCCGGCGACGCCAATGTCCGGGTTGCTGGACGATATCCTGCCGGAACCGCCGCAAGAAGGCCCAGGCCTGTTCGGCGAACCCGCGCCCACGGTGCCCCCCCTCCTGAGTGCGCCGTCCGCGCCGGCCGCGGCCTATCGCGTGCTGGCCCGCAAATACCGCCCGACCGGCTTCGCCGACCTGATCGGCCAGGACGCGATGATCCGCATCCTGCGCCGCGCCTTCGCCCAGGGCCGGATCGCCCATGCCTGGATGCTCACCGGCGTGCGCGGCGTCGGCAAGACCACGACGGCGCGGATCATCGCCCGCGCGCTCAACTGCATCGGGCCGGACGGCACCGGCGGCCCGACGGCCGACCCGTGCGGCGTCTGCGCCAACTGCACGGCGATCCTGGCCGACCGGCACCCCGACGTGATCGAGATGGACGCCGCCAGCAACACCGGCGTCGACGACGTGCGCGAGGTGATCGAAGCGACGCGCTACCGGCCGCTGCAGGCGCGCTACAAGGTGTTCATCGTCGACGAAGTGCACATGCTGTCGCGCAACGCCTTTAACGCGCTGCTGAAGACGCTCGAGGAGCCGCCGCCGCACGTGAAGTTCGTGTTCGCGACGACGGAGATCCGCAAGGTGCCGGTGACTGTGCTGTCGCGCTGCCAGCGCTTCGATCTCAGGCGGATCTCGGTGGCCGAGCTGACCGGGCTGTTCGGCCGCATCGCCGGGTTGGAGGGGGTGGCGGCCTCACCCGAGGCGCTCGACCTGATCGCACGCGCCGCCGACGGCTCCGCCCGCGACGGGCTGTCGCTGCTGGACCAGGCGATCGCCCAATCAGGAGGCGGGGCAGGAGGCGGGGCAGGAGGCGGGGCAGGAGGCGGCCAGGAGCCGGTCACGGCCGAAGCGGTGGCCGACATGCTGGGCCTGGCCGACCGCAGCGCCGTGTTCGACCTGATCGAGGCGGTGTTCGCCGGCCAGGCCGAGCAGGCGCTGGCGATCACCGACCGCGCGCATGAGCGGGGGGCCGACCTCGGAATCGTGCTCGGCGACCTGCTCGAACTCACCCATACGCTGACCCGGCTGAAAACCGTCCCCGGCCTGCGCGACGGCACCGACCTGCCGGAAATGGAGCACGACCGCGGCGCGGCACTGGCCGAGCGGCTCAGCGTGCCGGTGCTGGGGCGGATGTGGCAGCTGCTGCTCAAGGGCGCGCAAGAGGTCGACCAGGCGGCGGACCGGCGCGCGGCGGCGGAGATGGTGCTGATCCGCATCTGCTACACCGCCGACCTGCCGCCGCCGGGCGACCTGGTGCGTCGCCTCGGCGATGCGCCGCGGCCCCCAGCGGGGGGCGCGGGCGATGGCGGCGGGGCCCGGGCCGTGGTCGGCGGGGCGCCCATGTTGCAGGCCGCGCCCATTGCCCAACCCAACCCGCAGCCGCGCAGCTTCCGCGACGTCGTCGCCATGGTGGCGCACGGGCATCCGATCCTGCACGGGCACCTGCTGCACGGCGTTCACCTCGTCCGCTTCGCCCCGGGGGTCATCGAACTGCGCCCCGACCCGGCCGCCCCGCGCGACCTGGCGGCGACGCTGGCGCTGCGGCTGCTGGAAACCACGGGCGCACGCTGGACCATCGCCTTGTCGCGGCTCGACGGCGAGCCCACTTTGGCCGCGCAGGCGCTGGCGGCCGATACGGCGCGGCGGGGTGCCGTGGCCGAGCACCCGCTGGTGCGCGCGATCATGGACGCGTTCCCCGGTGCGACGATCGAGCGCGTGACCGACAGCCGGGTCGACGATTACGGCCTGCTGGCCGAGCCGGTGCCCGACGCGGAGACATTAGATATGGAGGAAGAGCTTTGAAGAACCTTGCCGGCCTGATGAAACAAGCCAGCCAAATGCAGGCGAAAATGGCCGAGATGCAGGCCAAGCTCGACGCCGCCGAGGTCGAGGGCGAGGCCGGCGCCGGCATGGTCCGGGTGACGCTGTCGGGCAAGTCCGAGCTCAAGCGCGTCAAGATCGACCCCAAGCTGCTCGACCCGGCCGAGGCGGAGATGGTCGAGGACCTCATCATCGCCGCCCATGCCGATGCCAAGCGCAAGGTCGAGGAGATCATGGCCCAGGAGATGAAGGACGCGACCGGCGGCATCGAGCTTCCGGGCGGGATGAAACTGCCGTTCTAGCCGCCCTCGTTTTAACCCAGGTCAGGACGGCACTTGGGTGGGCCTGAAGTCGAGCGGCTGATCGGGCTGCTGGCCCGCCTGCCGGGTCTCGGCCCGCGCAGCGCGCGCCGCGCCGTGCTGCGCATGCTGCAGCAGCCCGAGACGCGCATGCTGCCGCTGGCCGCCGCCATGACCGAGGCCGCTCGCGCCGTCCGCCCCTGCAGCATCTGCGGCAACCTCGACAGCCGCGATCCCTGCGGCATCTGCGCCGACCCGGCGCGCGACCAGACGCTGGTCTGCGTGGTCGAAGGCGTCGGCGATTTGTGGGCGCTGGAGCGCACCAACGTCCACCGCGGCCGCTACCACGTCCTCGGCGGTACCCTGTCCGCGCTCGCAGGCGTCGGCCCTGCGGACCTCAACACGCGCCCGCTGATCCTGGCCGCCGCCGCCCTGTCCGAAGTCATCCTCGCCCTCGGCGCCACCGTCGACGGCGCGAGCACGGCGCACTGGCTGACCGAGCAACTCCGCCGCGCCGCCCCGGACCTGCCGATTACCCGGGTGGGGCAGGGCGTCCCGTTCGGCGGCACGCTCGACGTGCTGGACGACGGCACGCTGACGGCGGCGCTGCGGGGGCGGCGGTCGGTTTAGAGCACTTCCCGAGCCGATTGGCTCGGGAGTAATGCTCTAGTTCGAAGGCGGGTAGCGGCTGATCAACCGCTGCTGCTTCAACCAAGCTTTCGCCAGGCGGATCACGCCGACCGGATGTCTCCCCTGCGCTCGCCACCGATCGGCGAGCGAGAACAGCTCCGACTGGTTGCGAAATACCCCGGCAAAGGCATCGAACAAGCTCAAGGCTGGATCCCAGAATTGGATCGCTTCGGAGCCCGCGCCATTGACCTCGATGATCTTGAAATCGCCCGCCTGCAGGTCGGTCTCGGACGCAAATTTCACATCGAAGCGACCAAAGCTGAATCCGCCCATCGAACGGGCCACCGCATCGACCCGTGCCGACAGCGTCGCACACGCCAAGCGAGCGCCATCCTCGTACCGGCCGCCCACCCGCAGCGAGGCGACGGTGGCCAGGACGACCACCTCTCCCGCAGATGGAACCCGCAACGCCACGATCCCTGAAAAGTCGGTCCCAGCCAATCGGAGTGAGGCCGCGGCCAATTGCCGGACGCTTCGCACGCCATCCCCGATGACGCTCGGCTGATGGCGCAGCGCGATCGCCCCCACCCGTCCGGCTGCCGCGCCAGGGCTGCGCATGTAGAACAGACCGGCCTCGCCGGGACCGGCGACAAGTTCCTGCAGCAAGTAGGTGGCCTGCGGGGGAAAGGCCGCCGCATACTCAGTCAACTGCGCCGAATCGTCGATGCGCCGCACGCCATAGCCGCACCAGCCGATGTCCGGCTTGGCGATCAGCGGAAATGTCAGCCCCGCCCCGCGCTGCACCACGCCGGGATCGTCCCCCGGCCGCACCGCCACCGTATGGGCCACATAATTCAGATGCTCGGCGCCGATGCAAGCGAGGCAATCGAATTTGGATTCGCCGGCGAGCCCCCCATTCTCGATGAGGGGGTTCACGACCGATGGGAGCGTCGCGCTGCCATACCGAAACCCCAGCCAGAACCAATGCGCGACCAATGGAACACACAGCAGCCATTTCGGCAGACGCTCGATGCTGCCGACGCAAGCCGTTCCGCGCGCCCCGGCCGCCGCCCGATCCCGTCTCGCCAAGCGCCACGAAGGACTAAACTGTCGTCCGGGCGAAACGGGGTCCTGCGCTCGCAATGCGTCCAGCCTCATCGTTGTGGTGAGGCCACGCCATCGCGACCCTCACTCAAAGGCGAAAGAAAGATACGCGCGCGAGCCCCATGCAGTTGCAAACGTCGGCGGCCATGTGTCGGGAACGCCCCCCGTGGGTTACCCGCCGCCAAACCTTGACCCCGCCTGCCTCCCATCCGCATATGCGCGCCATGGTCCGCTCGTTCCCAGCGCGAATTACCGACTATCTTATTGACGACGTGCAGCTTTGACCCAAACGGATGTGAAGCATCCGTTTGGGTCGCTGCACTAGGCCCCTCCGGGCCTGAGTGCATCCACGCGCGCCGAAGCCGACCAGGAACAAGCCATGACCGACGCTCCCGACTACAAATCCACCGTCTTCCTGCCCACCACCGGCTTTCCCATGCGCGGCGACCTGCCCAAGCGGGAGCCGTACATCCTGGCGCGCTGGGAGCGGATCGACCTCTGGGCGCGGACGCAGCGTCAGATGGAGGGCCGCACGCGGTTCGTGCTGCATGACGGGCCCATCTACTCCAACGGCAACCTGCATATCGGCCACGCGCTGAACCGCATCCTCAAGGACGTCATCATGCGCGCCCACCGCATGGCCGGCGAGGACGCGCCCTACATCCCCGGCTGGGACACGCACGGGCTGCCGATCGAGTGGAAGGTCGAGGAGGAATATCGCAAGACCGGGCGCGACAAGGACGCCGTCCCGGTGCTCGACTTCCGCGACGAATGCCGCCGCTACAGCCAGCATTGGCTCGACGTGCAGACTGAGGAGTTCAGGCGGCTGGGCGTGACCGGGAGCTGGGCCGAGCGCTATGCGACGTTCGATTTCGGCTCCGAGGCCGCCATCGCCGCCGAGATCGGCCGCTTCCTGCTCAACGGCGCGCTCTATCGCGGCCTGCGCCCCGTCATGTGGAGCCCGGTGGAGAAGACCGCGCTCGCCGAGGCCGAGATCGAATATCACGACCGCAGCAGCGACACCGTGTTCGTCCGCTTCCCCGTCGTGACCGCCCCCGATCCGCGCCTGGCTGGGTCGGCGGTAGTGATCTGGACCACGACGACCTGGACGCTGCCCGGCAACCGCGCCATCGCCTATGGGCCGGAGATCGACTACGCGCTGCTGCACGTGGACGGCGTGGCCGAGGGCTCGCTCGTGCGACCCGGCGAGCGACTGCTGATTGCGATGCCGCTGCTGGCCGAGGTGCTGCGCGCGGCGGGGATCACGACGCACCATCTCGAACACGTCTTCAAGGGCGCCGAGCTGTTCGGCACCGTCGCCGCGCATCCGCTGCGGGGGCAGGGCTACGATCACGACGTGCGGCTGTTGCCGGCCGATTACGTGACCACCGACCAGGGCACCGGCTTCGTGCACACCGCGCCGTCGCATGGCGTCGAGGACTTCGTGCTGGGGCAGGAATACGGGCTCGAGGTGCCGGAGACGGTGCAGGGGGACGGGACGTATTCGGCGTGGGTGCCGCTGTTCGCCGGGCTGCATGTGTTCAAGGCGTCCCAGCCGGTGTCGGACGCGGTCGAGGCGGCCGGCGGGCTGCTGGCGCGCGGGACGCTGTTGCATTCGTATCCGCATAGCTGGCGCAGCAAGGCGCCGGTGATCTACCGCGCCACGCCGCAATGGTTCATTTCGCTGGATGGGGCGCTCGACGGCGAGGGGTCGATCCGGGCCCGCGCGCTCGACGCCATCGCACAAACAAAATTCATCCCCGAAGCCGGCCGCACCCGCCTATCCAGCATGGTCGCCGGGCGCCCGGACTGGTGCATCAGCCGCCAGCGCGCCTGGGGCGTGCCGATCCCCGTCTTCGTCGAGCGCCGCTCCGGCGAGCCGCTGCGCGACCCGGCGGTGCTGGCCCGTATCGTCGACGCCTTCGAGGCCGAGGGCGCCGACGCTTGGTATAACAGCCCGCCCGAGCGCTTCCTCGGCCAGGGGCGCCATCCCGGCGACTACGAGCAGGTGATGGACATCGTCGACGTCTGGTTCGAGAGCGGCAGCACCCATGCGTTCGCCATGGAAGCGCTCGGCGAGGGCTGGCCGGCCGACCTGTATCTCGAAGGCAGCGATCAGCATCGCGGCTGGTTCCAGTCCAGCCTGCTCGAAGCCGTCGGCACCCGCGGCCGGGCGCCGTTCCGGGCCGTGCTGACGCATGGCTTCGTGCTCGACGAGAACGGCCGCAAGATGAGCAAGTCGCTCGGCAACGTCACCGCGCCGCAGGAGGTGACCGACAAAATGGGCGCCGACATCCTGCGCCTTTGGACGATGAACTCCGACGTCAACGAGGATTTGCGCATCGGCCCGGAGATCCTCAAGCAGCAATCCGAGCTGTATCGCCGGCTGCGCAACACGCTGCGCTGGCTGCTTGGCGGGCTCGACGGGTTCGATGACGCCGAACGCCTGCCCGACGCGGAGCTGCCGGAGCTGGAGCGCTGGGTGCTGCACCGGCTTTGGGAACTCGACGCCCGCATCCGCCTCTCGCTCGCCTCGCACGACTGGACCGGCGTCTATCCGGACCTGCACGCGTTCTGCTCGGCCGACCTGTCGGCGTTCTACTTCGACGTCCGCAAGGATGCGCTCTACTGCGACGGCCCTGCCAGCAAGCGCCGCCGGGCCGTGCGCACGGTTTTGGACCTGCTGCACCGGTGCCTGACCGCTTGGCTTGCCCCGGTGCTGTGCTTCACCGCCGAGGAGGCCTGGCTCGCGCGCTTCCCCTCCGAGGACGACAGCGTGCATCTGCAGGCGTTTCCCGCCATCCCCGCTTCCTGGCGCGACCCGGCGCTGGCCGAGCGTTGGGCGCAAATCCGCGCGCGCCGGAGCGAAATCACTACCGGTTTAGAGTATGCTAGAACGGACAAAGTAATCGGTTCATCTTTGCAGGCTGAGATCTTGTTGCCAAAATTCTTTGAGGAGCACTTAAGCTCGGATGATTGGGAAGAGATCGCGATAGTCTCGTCGGTTGTTTTCACGGATGAGCCCGGAAGCTTGTGGAAACACGCCCGTTTGGGCAGCGGCGGGGGATGGATTCAGATTAACAAAGCGCCTGGTGAGAAATGCGCGCGCTGCTGGCGGGTGCTGCCCGAGGTCGGCAGCCACGCGGCGCACCCGTCGCTCTGCCTGCGCTGCGACGAGGTGGTGTCGCAGATCCCGGCCACCCAGGTCGCCGCGCAATGATGGGCCGGGGATTGCTCGCCGGCCTGGTCGTGCTGATCGCCGACCAGGCCAGTAAATACTGGGTGCTGAACGTGCTCGACCTGCCGGACCTGCGCACCGTCGCGTTGCTGCCGGTGCTCAGCCTCACCATGGTCTGGAACCA
>JAABUL010001995.1_pt1 | contig 35948 bp, 19 predicted proteins | sample 5559151 | NCBI WGS metagenome assembly JAABUL01 (sample SAMN10711876, study PRJNA513368) | rock metagenome | isolation source: Antarctica rocks | place: Antarctica: Victoria Land, Pudding Butte sud | reverse complement strand
ACAGCTGAAATTGAGTATCACTGTCCTTGCTTTTCACAAGAGTGATACTTCTATAGTTTTCACGTAAGACCCCTAGCCTGACGATACATCTCAGTCTCGAATAACAACGCAGCTCATTCAACCAAAGCCCCTCATCCTCTCATCCATCAAAATCCACCATACTATACCTGTCTCCTTAGTCTCAGTCCCAGCCGGCATTGTGGCCGCTTGGTTTCATCCCCCAAAGAGCATCTTTTCCCTCATCTCACTTGCATTCCAGAGCCTCACATCATTTTATAAATCCAGCTCCGAGGCATGAATGCTGGCTTCATCATCTGAAAGGGATTATTGGAATGATTCACAACGTATCTCGCGAGTGTTCAGCTCGATGACGGGTGAATATGCATGCACAACTGTCATTTTGTGGTGTGAATACGCGAGGGGAAGATTCTTGGGGCTGAGTGCGGCGCATAAAAAAGATCAGTTGCGTAGGATTTAGCTTTTTTTCTTTTATGTGGACGTGGTCGAGTCGATTATAACCAAGTCTGTTATATATATATATATAGCACTGTTGGTACTCTTTCATAGTCTACAAACATTTGCAAACGTTACACTTCTGTTAGCCTCGTTTGGCACGAGTGCTTTGGATTGATGCTAGGTTTGCTGGATGAGAGGATTTCTTATAGCTCGTGGAATGTTCGACGATATCAATACTTTCATTTGAGCACAGACATGTACATTGGCAGTAAACCCTATCATCACCTCCTGCTGATCGTTTCTCACAAGATACTCCGCTCATTGCGCGGGATGACAGATGCGGAAGTTCCGAAGATTGCAGTTTGGGTTTGGCCTTCGATTACGCAAAACGAGTATCAGGTACTAAAAGACAGATTTTACACGTTCAGAGAGCTAATAATACCTTTCCCATATATCAGGCCACTCTCAACACTTTGCCTACGCCTTACAACGGTCTCACAAAAAAGGACCTCCCAGTGCGTGATCAGAAATCGGACACCAGGATCGATACTGAGATCATTATACGACTTCGCGCAAGGGACGCCGAAAACAACGTACAGATCTTCAAGCCTATTATCCCGGCAGTACATACCATACAAGACACGACCATCTTGCTTTCGCTTCGTCATCACTCTACCGTGGGCACTTCAACCAGAGTCAATAGACAGGAGGTCCGCAGGTATGAAGCAGGCATTGAAGCTTTGCAAGCGGTATGGCCGATGTTCGTCTAAGCTGCAGTCCGTAGCGCTACGTGGGCTGAAGGTGGAGCACTCTCCACGGTCTATGGCCAATATCTATCCTTTTTCTATATCACACTCCTGCCGCGAGGGGCTGTTCCCTGTCTGTGCATCCGCTGGTACGCTGTTCGGCCATCTACCTCGATTCGCCTTGAATGATAGTCGTTCCCAATGCCAGATGTCAATGGGCAAGAAGAGAATCAAGAAACTTCTGAACGATTGGAGGCTTTGCCAATGTGCGGCACAAAGATCAACTTTCTGGGGCCTGATATGCTACAGCGAGTCTTCCAATGTGCTTATGGAATGATTGATTGATGTACGCTCAGATATCACAGGACACCAAGGAGGCTCTGGGCACATAGGTACTTTCACGAAAGGTCTTAGGCATTACTATTGCGATGCAGAGAGGAGGTGCCGCGTCCGCTGTACATACGAAAGGGCATCTTGGATCCTCAAGCCGGGTGTGGAATGCAAAGCAGCTGGATCACCGAAGACCTAACACTAATACTTATAAAGCTACTCTAGGAGGCACCTAAGATTTGAGCGTTGAAGAGTCGATGGCAGAAGATAACTGATAACACCGAGGAGGATTAAGATGCTACTTCTATAGTCAAGTCTCAGCCTTCACGGGAGAGAGGAGGTGTCACGTCCGCCGCACAGACCAGAGAATATCCTGGACCCTCCAATCAGGCGTGGAGTGTCATCATCTTGATGACGGTCAAAAGACGAGATGATGATTGGTAATTGACACAAAGGAGACTTCAGACACTACTTCCATAGTCAAGTCTCAGCCTTCACGGGAGAGAGGTGTCACGTCCGCCGTACATACATGGTGGTATCTTGGAATCTCAAACCAGGGGTGAATTGCAATAATCTTGATCACTGTTGAGAGACTGGATGGTGTAAGATAGCCGCCTACGATGTTGCCGCCAAAACGAGCAGCCGAGACCATTCTCATCGCTTAGACATGCAGGGGATGTCAAGCTTACCGGTGAGTTTTATCTCAAGGTTCCGATACCACGCATGGGGTTCCTCCATTTCCAGAAAGAGAACGAGAAGGCGGCAATGGCTCGGCATAATCGTCGTAAAGAGGATCGCTTATGGCATCTAAGAAGACGCTGTGGAAAGAAATGTCCATTACTGGGCCAAAACACTCGACGAAAACTTCTCAATATCGTCCGCTTCGCAGTCCTAGGGTCTAGGAGCGGAGGGATGAGTATGGCGCGTGGCTATGAAAAGAATGTCTTCGATTTGAACATGTGAGACTGACATTCTTTGAGATTGACCGGAATGAGGCATGTCGAACGACAATTCTGACAAACCCTATCGGTCAAGACATGACTTAGGTTATCATTCTGAGTTCTCCATGAAATTATTCACAGGTGTTCTTGCAGAGATGATGAAAATGTGGTTTTTTAGACGCCCTGTGCAAAGATGACAATTCACCCCCCAGCCCTGGAACACAGCGGTTTCTGATATCGATCATCGGGACCAAACCAGCCGCACAATTCCGCTTGTGTCAATCTCATCAAGCAACTTGGAACAGGCCGTGGATGAGCTGTTCCAGACCCCGAGCTCCCGATACGAGATCATTACACTTTCGGATCTTCGAGATTGTTTATATATATATATATAAATTTGATGCAACACGATCTGAACGAAGCAAGGCTGACGCGAGAGCCTCAATGGATCAAACAATGGGTCGGCGCGACTCATGTCTGGTGCGTGTCTTTTGCGATGTTCTTGAAGCAATACAAATAGGAACTCGAAACTGGGACGTGACCGTCACAATTAATTCGAGTACACCGACGCTACTGGCTTATGGCATATCAGAAACATGGTCTATCTCGTGGACAACCCTCTGGCAACAGACAGATCAATGGTCTAAAAAAGCTTTAGGGAGTACGTCACCAAGGTGAAAACCCAAGCAAGAAATCTACTATAGAAGGCCACCGGAGACGATTTAGAGGAGCACGACAGGAAACCCAGCGTGGTCATGGGGAACCTACTAACATTCCATGCCCAAGCGAACCACCATTTCGAACTTCCTTACCACTAGCGGACTTCGAGATCGAAGACCGGCCTAAACGGCCTTGCATTGACAATTCCCCCATGGAAGCGAAGAGTTGAATATATAGCCAAACGCCTACCAAGGTCAGAGTTGTAACCGGGACAATTGCGGTGTTCCTTACTTCAGGACCTTTTTAATCAGAATTGTCAGTGGTACCCACCATGTTAATCTCGTATACCAGATCCTCAATACAGGATTCGATACTGGCGTACATGATGAAAGGGACTTTCATTGCTAACGCCTTGCTAAATTCGCTACACCATACTCCGTCAATTATATCCACGAAATGTCTCCATCAACATCGGAATTTGTGCCAATGCAACGGTGAGCGATGAGATGCCTGCAAATCCTCATAATCGACGCTGATGCGCTCAAGGACACTATCAATGCCATGGGATATTAACGAGACCTGTGACGCTGGCGTGGCCAAGGAAGGTCGCTTCATTTACTTCGCCACGAAAAAAGGCCAACGCATCTGGGCGACGCTCAGCGAACGTAACGGCAGCACCATGGTGAAAGTCAAGAGGTGGGGGAAGAGAGGGAAAATTTGGGTTACTGGGAGTATCCCATAGTAGTCGTCGAGCGCCGGCACATAGAACCTATTAGCAAAAGGATATAAGATCACGCCAACATAGCAAAAGACAACAACCTCGGAAAGACGCGTAAACCCAAATTTACTAACCCACTTAAAGACATTCTCATACCATTTCACCCTAAGGCTATGAGTAGGCAATCCCAATTGCCCCTATTAGCCTCCTTGTTGTCCTCACTAACCTGACTTTGCAGCGAAGAGTCCAACACCCAGACCGCCACCCCAGCAATCTGGGCTTAGGGGAATGGTCTTGGTTAGGGTTAGACTTACCAAGCGGCGTCATACATCTTGAAAACCGAGGTCAGCACTCGACAGCGCCGAGAACATACTCACATAAGCATTTCAACGCCGCTCCTACTGTTCCAGTTGATGTCCTCCAAGGCACCACTCCAACGTCTACGTGCGCAATGGATCGAAGCATTTGACGACGGCGCTTTAGTAAGGCAGAGTCATTCTGCTGCTAAGCGATCGCACATGGACCAAGCCGGGTCGGATGGCATAGATATAGACTTCGACGGTAAGAGACGTTGTTAAAGTCCAACAATATCATCAAGCCAATGAGAATATACGAAAGCGAGGACGCGAAGCGAGGCTTTACACGGGGCCCATAGGAACGCAGCCGCTGCCGCTACGGTTGGATATTGGCGTACGCTGAGAGTACAAGTCAACTTACAATAGGGCCCAGTATAGGCAGGATCATTCTGGCCACTTATGGCTTTGTGTATAGCCAGACTTACCTAGCAATGCTATCCCGCATCTGCCTTGAAACATCATACAGTGCCAATGCTGGTCAGCAAGAATCGAAACCCTGGGAGTGGAGGAGCGTCCCAATTTTCTTTGTTTACACATACCAGTTTTCTGCCCCAGGTCTTCTTCTTTTCTTTTGGTTTTTTTCCCCAGCCATGGCATTCCAGTATGGCCTTCGGCCCTTTCAAATATTGTCATGGCGGCCTCATCTATAGCCGCAATTTCAGTAAGTCATTTTTTTCTTCGCCTTGAACCGCCTCCCGCCTCCCCCATCATAAGCGAGTCTTAGACGTTTACTCTGATTTTGCTGATGTGTTTGGGTCTAGAGTGCATATAGTTATCTTCGAAGGAATGAAGGAGAGGGTGATGAGGGCATGGTTCTATTTTACCCAGCCTATCGTGCCGACATGTTGTTCAGGTTTGATTAGTGGGGCCGCTTTAATGTGCAGTACCTTGCGGAGATTATTGACACTGATTGCCGGGATGTGCATCTGGTGATGTGAAAGCTGGAGTGGAGGTGCTGGTAAAACATTGAAGAAGGTAATCGACCTAGACGCATTAAGCTCGTGAGAGTGCTGCCCACCTTAACAAGCTCCATAATTGGATCGACCTTCCGGCAATGGGAGATAAGGAACGCAAGCCGGGAAACATGAGGCCACTAAGCTTACGTCTAGGGTCTCTGATACCAGGCCCTGCCAGCGATATCAACACCCAAGGCTTTTATAATCGAATATTCCATGATAGGTAGATGATCGATCTTACCTTGGGCGAACCGAGAGCGCGGATGATGAGGACGCGGATGAAGACGCGGAATCTATCTGCTACGTATAGCCTAAGGTTGGAGGAAATCGACGACGATGTGATATGAGAGTGCAAAGCTACCGAGAACCTACCAAAATTAGGAACGGACTTGAGGATAGAAGCCAGAGACCCCGATCTCTGGACTTCCTCTCGACGCTATCACAAGTCGTGTACAACAGCTTGTCGAGCTGGGCTTTACGGAATTGGGTCCTGACATAGCCCTGTTTGCGATACGGTCGTATGCCAGACAGGAACTTCATCTCTCACGGAGAATCCTTCGACCTGTATGTAGGCGAACGCTACGCCTGGCTGGCGGAGTATCTCGATCATATTAACAAGCGCCTCCAGGATGTCCTTCCTGATGAAAAAAAGTCTATGATAGGTAACTGGCAAAGGCTGCTTACGTTCTATAGGCATGTTGATGTCGATCTCGTTATGCTCCGCGAATTTTTACCTAGCTGGCTAGTGGAGATCATGCCACAAGCATGTCGACACCGGCTGCCTCATCCTATTCTTCAAGAAGAGACCGCACATTATTATCCTGAGTAGGGTTTAACCAATTGTATTGATGGGGTACATGATCTATGAAGTCTAGCTATCTACGAAAACTAGAGGTTAAAGAGCTTAGTTATTAACTACTCTATAATATCCCCCTTCCTACCTAATTATATTAATATCCCAGGAGTAATAAGGTAGATAGTAAATATATATTAATTATAAGAGTACCTATTAATAAGAGCTTATTAAAAGTATAAGATATTATAATATATAAAAGTATTATAATAAGTATACTAGCCGTTAAATAAAATAGAACTTATAATTAATTATATCTACCCTAGAGGTAGTAGAACTACTAAAATAAGTATATTTATAAGTATTATTAAAAGTTATAAAAGAGGTTATAAGCTTATATTAAAAGCCTAAGTATTTATTTTTTTTAAAAAAATATAATATTATAAAATTAGGATTATTAATACTATTAAGAATTAGTTAAATAAAGTTAAAAGAGTAAATATTATTAATAAAATTGAATTTAAATAATAAATATTAATTATAAGCTCCTTTATATAATACCTTAATATAACTTAATCCCTAGTTAAAAATATTAAAAGTATTATAATTTAATATAACTTCTAGGCTATTATCTAGGATAAAGAGGCTATTGTTATTAATAAGATTTATATTAATAATAAGATAAAGCTTTATAATTATATAAGCTTATCTAAGATTAATATATAATTAGTTAATAATTATCTTATAAGCTTTAACTTATAATTTAAATTCTTTATTTACTTAATAAAACTTAATAACTTTTATAATTATATCTTAAAAGATAACTTAAAGATAGTCTTAAAAAGAATCTAACTAATATATATCCTTAATAAGTTTTAACTATACTTTATTAAATTCTTAATATGTTAATAAAACCCTTTAATACTTATTATTATTATATAATTATAAATTATTATTAAGTATTTATAAGATACCTTACTATTAATTCTCCTAATATAAGATCTATTAAATTAGGTTATATCTTTATTATTAAGTACTTAAAACCCTTACATAAATAATTATAATAGTTAAATATATATAACGCTCCCTAATAATAAGTATATAAATTAAGTTTAAGAGTAATTTTTAAAAGCTAGTTATTAATCTTCTACTAATCCTTTAAAATTAAATTTTAAGATAAATAAGGCTTATTAACCTCCTTTTAAGCTTAAGTCTTATATATAAACTTATATATTTTCTTTAGATTAAAGAGTAGCTTTCTTTTTAATATTAATCCTAATTAATTATTATTTAAATTTATAAGTTAGTTAATTAAAGCCCTCCTCTTTCTAGGCTTTAATAAATTAATTTCCTTTACTCTTAAAAAGTTATATAGCTTATAACTTAAGATATTAATAATAAGTATTAATATTTTTAAAAGTTATTAAGAGGGAGTATTATAAATATTATTATTACCTGTTATATATTATATATTAAATACCTTAATTATTATATCTAGACTAAGTATTATAATTATTCTCTAATAATATTTAAGCCTAAGTTATAATAGTTATATTATAGTTATTTAATCTTTCTTAATTTATCTTAGATATTTATTAAATCTTCCTTAAGGCTTATAAAGTCTTATATTAATTAATAACTTTATTAATTTAAGAGTTAAGTATATCTTTTATAAGATTTACCTACCTTAATAGTTTCTTTATCTTTATAATTTATATTACTTATTAAATATCTTATCCTTTTTATTTAATAATTTTCCTAATTAAGTTTATCTTTAATACCTTATATCTTTTTTTAAATACCTTTAATATAGTCTTTTAATTCTTATCTTTAAATTTATTAAACCTCTTTTATAATTTCTTTAATTTTAATTATATTATTCCTATTACTTCTTTCTTACTTTATAGCGCGTATACCTTATATTACTTAGTTAACTTCCTTTCCCTATCTTTATCTTAAGCCTTAATAGATTTCTTCTTTTATACTTAAGTATTAAGTCTTAATTACTCTGTTAAGTTTACTAAGTACTTTATCCTTAAGATCTTATTATAATCCTTTATCTTAAATTAATAGTTATTTAAAGTATATTCTAACTTATCCTTATTATAATATACTACTATTAATAGTAGATCTAGAATCTTTAATTATTTAATTATTATATAGGCGCTTTCCTTATTTTTAATAATATTTGATATAAGAGGTATTATTAATTCTTATTAAGCCTAATTTAAGGTATCTTTAAAAGATTTATCTATTCTAAATATATTATAAGGATTTAATAAGTTATATAAAGTAAAATTTAAGAGATTAAATCCTAGGAAAACTAATAATTAAGAGATAAAATAATAGAACTCCTAATAAGTAGAACTAGCTATCCTAATAAGGTAATATAAAATAAAGGTAAAGGATAAAGTAAGCTTAATAATAGGATTAACTTATTATACTTAATAGTAATAACTACTACTACTATTAATAGGTAGAGTAGATAAATATTAATAATCTTAAGTTAATAAAGTTAATACTTTATAAGTCTTAATCTAGCTATAATAAAAATTAATAAGATTAACATTATTAGGATTTATTAGTATATAAATTTTATATAGATAAAGACCTCTTACTTTATAAATATAAGTAAGTTAATATTTATATAAATATTCTTAAATATACCTATTTCCTTTATTATATTAAACGCCTAGTAAAGTTCTACCTAAAGATTAGGTATCTAATATTTTATTTAGAAGATAACCTTTATAATATAGCTATAACTAATATCTATTTAAAGTATACTAAATATCTATAAAAAGATTAGTATATCTATTATATACTAATTAATATATATATATATAAGAGATAACTTCTTATCTATTTATATTCTAATTATAACTAGTAGCTATTCTTATTTATATTAAGTATACTCTATTAAATATAATATTCTTACTCTCTAGGTTTATATTATTATTATAGCGCTTCCCTTACCTCCTTATAAATCCTTATAAAGGATTTAATTTAATAAAATATCTTAGAGTTCTACCTTTTAATTCCTTTAGAATATTAATAATTTATTATCTAGGGAATCTTCCCTAGGTAATAGGCTTTAAAGTTTATAATCTAATATATTTATAAGGGTAAGATTATCTTCCTTAGAATCTAAATATTTTAATCCCTTATTTATAATTTTCATTATTTTTCATTATTATTTTACCTTCGCGTAGGCTATAACCTCTTATCTTATTTATTTATTAATTTCTATAATAGATTATTAGCTCCTTAAGTTTAATAGATTAAGCTTAAAATTAGTTATCTTAAATATAAATACCTTTATATTATTAATATAATATTTCCTAATTTTTTAATTATTATAAATTAGGTATAGAATTATTAATCTCTTACTCTTTATAATCCTGTAGATTTTATAAGGTCCTTCCTATTATACTTTAAGCTTATATAACTTCTATTATCTTACGCTAAGTATTTAAGTAGAATTAAGTTACCCTTTTATAGTTAAGGTATATCTTTTATAATATAAATAATAATCTTCTTTACCTAATTAAGTATTTAATTAGCTAAGTATTAATAAATTTTATTTATCTTTATTAGGTAGACTATATATATAAATTCTAGGATAATATTATTACCTTCTTAAAATTCCTAATAAAGTTCTTTAATATCTTAATATATAGCTTAAGTATAGAGATTATCCTTAAATAACTTAATATCTAGTAAGTACTTTATATTAAATCTAAAGAGTAATTAAGTAGGTATAAAGCCTTAAAGTTTAATATCTCTAATATTAATATTATTTTATAACTTCTCTAATAGTTAATCCTAATAAAAAATTAAGTTAGGAGATTTTTATAATTTAATTTATAATTTTAATAATATTAATTATATATACTATTCCGCTAAGCCGATTAATAATAGATATATTATAGGGGTATATATATATTTAACTCCTATCCTCTTAAGTTCTTATAAGAAAACTCTATTAATAAAATAACTACTATTATTTAAGTAGATAATATATAGCTATCTAAAGTTCTTTATAATATAAGTTTTTATAAAGGTAAGGCTATTTATTAACTTTACTATATTTATAGCCTCTATAAATAAGTATTAAGTAAAATAGTTAATTATAATAATAATATATTACGCTCTATTTATAATAATAGGAGGAAAGGGTTTAATAAAGTTAATATTAATTATATTTAAGTATTAAAGTTATAGGATTAGGAGAAGGCTAATTAATAATTATAAGGAATCTAATATTTAATATATTATATAAGATTAATAATATTATAAGATATCCTTTCCTTATATAAGCTATTAAAACCTATTAAGATACTTCTAGAATATAATTCTACTTAATTAATAATTATAAATATTATATAGTTACTCTAATATTAAATAAATATCTTAAGGATAGAGGTAGTTATTAAGGGCGCCTAACTACTCTTAATATAATACTTAATTTAAGCTACTTTTAAGGAGTATAAATTATTTACTTAAATAGTAAATAATTTTTTTTATAAGAAACTACTTTATTAATCTTAATATAATTTCTTCTCTAAGCTTATAATATCTTAAATCCTTATATTATAAATCTAGTAATTATTCTTCTTAGCTACTACTTTATAATTTTATAGTTTTATCCTTAGCCTATTCTACCCTTAAAGATAATCTAATAATATAGTTATCTTTTATAATAAGAGTACCTACTATCACTTTAATATTAAATAATAATAGCTTAAAATTTAAGTTACTTCTAAGTATCTAATATAATAATAGCCCTTTAATTCTTAATAATCTATCAATAATTACTAGCTCTATACTTAAAATATATTTAATATTTAGGTTATATTATAAGAAGTAGAGTACTTATCTTATTAGCTACCTTAATATTATCTTACCTTTAAGTATTAAGAATAGAGTAGTATAATTAATATAAAGCTTAATTAAGAACTCTAATCCTTTAATTAATTAATATATTTTATAAAGATACTTTAGTACTATTAATACCTTCCTCTTAATTATATAATATCTAGTCTTAGCTAAAGTAAAAGTAAATAATATAAATATAATAATCTACTCTTTCTCTCTTAAATAAGGAGTTATAAAAGTACCTAACGATATATTATTTAATTAAAAGAGGGTACCTCTTATATTAGTATTTAAAGTATTAGTAGCTAAGTAATATTACTATATTAATATATTACTTATAATTATATTTTTTAGGATTAATTACTTTACTTATTAAAATATCTCTTTATATTATACTTCCTATTAAAAGCTTATAATTAATTTAACCTTCTACTTTTAATTATTTTACTTAATATTAATAACCTCTATAAAAATAGTAGTTTTTATAAATATTATTAAATCCGCCCTTTTAAGTATATAGTTATAAAGGTATAATAGTATATAATAGAATCTTTTAAGTTCCTTCTAATCCTTAGGAGAGGATTAATTCCTAAAAGCTACTAATTTATTAATAGATAATTAAAGCCTAGTTAATCCTTTTATAAAGTTAAGGATTTTAAGATCTATAATAAAGAAGGATAATTTAATAAAATTAAAAGTTAATTTAAATTATATTAAATAAGGGAAGTAATAATTACAAAGGAAGTTAATAAGGCCTTAGAAGGAAGATACCCTACTAATATTATTATTAATAAAATATAAAAATATATAATTTCTTAGACTTATTTTTATAAGCGCTAGCTCTAAATTTAGAGCTAGAATAGGCCTAATTATAATATCCTTTATCCTTAAATATATACTTAATCTTCTTATAATATTTTAACCTATCTATAAATATATCATCTAGCTTATAATAATAGAGAATATAAGCTTATATATATAAGCCGTATAAACTAGAATAGTCTAATAGCTATTTATTATATTAGCCTAAAATAGGTATATTAGATAAGGTTAAACTATATTTTATAATATAAATTTAATCCTCCTTATTAGGTAATTTAATTTAATTATTATATTATTAATTAGGTTATATATATATATTATCCTAATTTTCCTATTCTTTATTAATAGAAAGGTTATCTTTATATATTATAAAGAATTAATATATATAATAATACCTACCTCTATTATCTTTAAGAGGTTCTCCTTCTATTAATCCTTCTCTACCTTAATATATAATTAAGCCTTAGTACCTTTAGGAATATAATATTAATATATTAAGATCCTATACTTAAGGAGATCTCTAATTAGTATATTATAAATATTAATAATAAAAAGATCCTTTTATATATAAAGGAGGTATATAGCTTATAAGATCTTTTCTTTACCCTCTATCCTTAATTTAATTATAAATAGGTAAAGAGAAATCTAATCCTTAATAACTTAATTATTAATTATAATAAGCTCCCTTCTATATTTTATAAGTCTTTAATATATAGGGAAGCCTATATATTATTATTTAAACTCCTCTTCCTCTTCTAATATACCTACTACTTAAAGGAATTCCGCTTCTATAATTAATAATATTTAGAATATCTCTTAAGTTAGACTTTATATCCTTAATACCTTAAGTCCTCCTTTAATTCTATAAATATATTCTAATATAATAGATTTATATATATAGATTAGATAATTAGAATTATTATTATTTATAAAGACTACTATTAATATATTATTGCTTAGGATACTATTTATAATTAATATTTAAGGAGGCTTCTTTATAATATTTCTTATATATTCTCTTATCCCTTATTTTATAAACTTAAATTTTAAGTATACCTAAATATACCTACTTTACTATTATAAAAGAGTAATAGTATTTAATATAAATATACGTAGATTAGTTATAATTAGTAGCCTAATATCTACTAAGATAGATATTATAGGTTTAATTAACTTATTATAAGGATAAGATACTAAATAAGGCTTAATAATAATAATTAAGGTTTAGGCGTTAATTATAACTATTTTATATATAGACCTCTTAATTAGTATTAAGCTTTTCTAATTTATTAGAAGGACTACTATATAATATACCTCTAGAAACTCTATATTAGTTAAGTTTCTCCTTACCTTTATATACTTTATAGCTATCTTCCTATCTCTACTATTAATATTATAACTTATCCTTCCTAGTAAAGTATATATATTATTAAGGACTAGGTCCCTTAATAATATATTACTTTTCTTAATAAATTATTATCTTTAGATTCCTTATTAAAATCTTCCTCTTTATTAAACTTATTTTTAAGCTCCTCCTAAGCTTCTTTATAGACTTTATCTTATATATTCTTTACTTCTATATTTATATAATTCTCTTTATTCTTTAAATTAATAGTAATAGTAAGTTAATATAACTCCTACTTCCCTACTTAAATAATATCCCCTAAAGTTATTTATACTTATAAGATAAATACCTTTAGCTTCTTATTAATATTATTACTATCCTTAATCTAGTAATTATTAATAGCTACTAAAAAGTCTAATACTCTTTATTTATAATTACCTATATAGTAGAGAATACCTTATCTTTATAAGAGTAATATAGGTATCTATAATTTATTATATATTATATATATTAACTATAATTTTAATATAATATAAGATATCTTATAACTTATCTTATATTATCCTTAATATAATACCTATTTAAGGTAGAAATTAAATACTAAGTTTCTTTATAACATTTATTAATATTAAATAACTTATAGATCCTCTATTAATAAGAGTTTTATTAAATTTAGTTAAATTAATATTCTTATAAAGTTAAATAAATAATTTTATAAAGAAATTAAAATCCTTAGTATTTAAATTAATATATAATACTATTTTAATTATATTTATTACTAAGTTCTAAGCCCCTTATAAGGTTACCTTAATAAGCTTCTAAGAGTTTACCTTTAAACGCGTTAAAGGTCTATCTAAGAATAAAACTAATAATTTAAGGTACTTTAATAGAGACTTAATTAGCTAAGTTTAGGGATTAATTAGTAATAAAGCTTTAGTTATTAACTTCTCTATTAAGGCCTTTAATTTACTCTTAGTTACCTTAAGTACTAAGACTTTAGTTTTAATCCTAGTCTATATAACTTTAATAGCTTTAAGTTTTATTAAATAGCCTATTTACTATTTAACCTTAGGATTTAAGTTTATATATTATAATAAACTTAAGGTAATACTTAGTTAGTTTATAACCTCTTATAAGTTAACTTTAAAAGGGCCCTTAAGTCTTAAGAAGTATTACTTTAATTATATTACCCCTTTAACTACCTTTTACTTTTAGGGAGCCTAAGAAGGAGGCGTTTATTAGCCTATATTCTATAATTCTTAATTAAAATCTAAGTCTACTTCTTTAATATTCCTCTTATTACCTATTATATAAGTATTAATAAGCTATTAGTTAAGATCTAATAATATAAAATTAGTATTTAAGTATATATCTTAATCCCCTATAATTTAAGTATTAATATTATTTCCTAATAGTTATACTTACTAATATCTATTACTATAGTATAAATTTATAGCTACCGTAGTTACCTATTATAGGAGTATAGGTAACCTATTATTTTAATTATTATATAGTATTTCTTAAGACCTATTACGCGCCTCTTTATAAGCCTCTCCCTTTTATCTTAGACGCTATTACTTATTAATAGGTAGTAGAGTAGTACTAGAGTATATTAGACTTATATATTCTTAATTATTATAATAATAATAAGTAATATTTATATTACTAGTAAATAATACTAAGTTTAAAGGATAATTACTTATAAAGTAGCTATTATTCCTATTAAAGCTACTATTATTAGCCTAATAGCTATTCCGCTAATTCTAATTTAAATATTACTAACTATTTAGCTAAGACTACTACTTATTCATAAGGTACTATTAATTATTTAGCTAGTATATTTAGCTTAGTATATTTAGCTTAGTAATCCTAAACTTATAAGCCTTATAAAGTTTTAGGATAGCTACGTAATAATATTAATATATACCTTATCTTTCTTAAATTATTTATTAAAATATCTTATTAATACTATATCCTTTAAATCTAATTTAAAGATATAATTAGTCTTAATTATCTCTCTAATTAAACTGGCTCTAATTTTACGCGTATAATTTATAACTATAAAGATTACCTTCTCTAGAATATATAGTCCCTTTCCTAGAAGTCCTTTAATAACTATTTTTAGTATAGTATTAAATAATCTATTTATTATAATATTTATTAGCTCGCCTTTAAGCTAGCTTAACTTTAAAGGTCTTTCTATCCTAGGTACTAGAGTATCCTTTATAGAAATATATCTCAAGATTTCCTAACTCTACTTAAAGTAATACTATATTAATAAAGAGCCTTATTTAAATTTATTTATATTCTTAGTAATAATTTTCTTAATATCTACCTTCTCCCGCTTAAGAAATTAGTATTTCAAAGTTTTAATAATCTAATCCTAGTCCTCTTAGATCTTATTATTTAGGTTATTAAACTAGACCTTTATATTACCTTCTAAGTTAGTTATTAATATAAGAAGTTATAATTCTACTCTCTTTATATTATTCTTAACCTTAATACCTTAAACTAAATACTTATATACCTTAATATATATCTTAATATTCTCTAATAATTAGTTATAAAATATTTTAACTTAAATACCTAATATATTATACTTATTATTAATATAAGTATCCTAAAGGATTTCTAGAGTATTTATTCCTATTAAGTCTAAGGCTAATAGGGAATATACTTATTTTTAGTAATAATCTTCTAATATCCTAACTAGTAGATCTATAATCTAAGAAGGATAGCTTAGAATTAAGCTAATAAAGTCCCTAGGAAAAGGATTAAGATTAATATAATCTTATTTATAGTTAGGTAGTATCTTTATTACTAATATATAGGCTAAGCTAGGCTATACAGGTTTATAATTAAATCTTAATTATTAATATAGATAGCGTTACTACCTTAGAAGTAGATAATTAGTTATAATAATCTTAAATAATTAGAATAGATTATTCTAAATAGATAGGCACCTACTTAGGCTTACTATATAAAGTCTAATAAGTATAGCTCTTAATTAGACCTTAGATAATATAAATTATTAACTCCTAGAAAAAAGTTATAAGCTCTAGACTAATTAATTAAATTAATACCTTAAGGATAAGTAGCCTAGCTATAATAAGTTACTAAGGGGGTATATATATAGGATTAATATAAGAAGTTCCCTAATAAAAATATAATAACTAGCTAGGAAGATTCATAATTAACTAAGTAATAGCTAAATATACCTAATTATTAAGTACTTATAATAGGTAGGAGCTACCTTAAGTCCTAATAGAAATACTACCTCCCTAATAAAGGTATCCACCCTAGTATCTTAGGTATAAAGGAGGAGATTTATAATATAAATACCTTAGTATTAATAAATAATATTCTCCTAGGAATAATCTTAATAGTTATCTACCTTAGTAGTTATATAAAGAGTAGTAGGCTAACGGCTCTAAGCGGGGTCTTTAATTATAGTTAGTATACTAATAGCTATTAAGCACGTAAGCGACTAGAAACCTAGATATAAAGGTATATAATTTAATGCTAACTTAAATATATCCTAGTTCAGCTCCTAATATTATCCTAAGTAAGGTTTAACTAATTATATTAATAGGGTATATAATCTATAAAGTCTAGCTATCTACGAAAACTAGAGGTTAGAGAGCTTAGTCATCAACCGCTCCACAACATTCCCATCTCCCCTATCGAAGCTAAATCCGGATCAGATACCCATCATACTAAGATGGGACACAGCGATCAACAATAACGACACGCTTACATAGCCGCCGCGTTTGGCTGTGCTATCGGACCGGGTTGTATGGCAGGTGGTGTGTGCTGGATTAACAAGCCGTAAATAGAATGAGTATTGGCCCTTGGAGCCTGAATATAACGGTAACATTTTGCTGAGCCGCCCGAACCGGGGACTTGCGGCAACAGCGATGTTCAAGGGCAGGGTGAGGGATATTGCCTTTCGTGCCCATGATTCTTTAGAGAGCGACCTTGGAGTCGCAGCAATGGAGGCGGAGTTCCAGTCAAGTAGTTGGCTCCTGCACGCCAGACAACCTGGATCTGTAACGATATCCACATCGGGTAAGGCGACGGAGGTGATTGGGCAAGATAGATCCTTCTCATGACCCTTCTTGGGGTTTTACCTCTACCACCAGGCCGGCTATGGCCATACCACAATAAAGCCACGCAGGCAGTGTTTTCTTTTCCATTAAGGTCGGAAAAGGGTTGGCCAGGATCAAAATCATCAAGCTCAGGTTTGCACCTTCTCATCTGGCCCTACTTGCCGACGCGAGGGCCGCTGCGCCAAAGGCCGAGTCTAGAAGGATTCCCCCAAAGTAGACGAAGAAAGGCAAAGAAGAAGGGCACCTCAACGTACACCTAGAGAGAGATCACAGAATACCGGAAGAAGCTCGCCTTGGATTTCCCATCATGGATTATCAAGACCCTGCCAGATGGTTGTCATCATCGTCTGCCCCGTCCGATACGTAAGACAACGGCGATGCTTGACAGCTCTAAGGATCCTTGACCTTAAGCTCAATTGCGCTAACCTAGAGGCGCGGCTTCAACAGCCAAAGATTCGGTGGGAACACGCCGTTTTCGCGTGTAGAAAGCTCATCAATTACATGGCGACCTCGGCGAAAGACTCGGCAAGACCAGAAGATACTCCGGTCGGGAGTGGAAGAGGATGGTGCAAGAGCAACATCCGGAATCGGAGGTCAAGGAGGTTTTCTGGTGCCTTGGGGAGGCCTGCCCTCCCCACATGATGCTCCCAGAAGACTGGGATGTCTTAGGACAAGTACCCAACGATGGAACATTAAGGTCGGCGGAAACGCCAAAGTCAGTGGAAACCCCGGGCAAAGTCAAGGAGACGAGGAAGAAGACTCGAGAATTGACTTCTCTAACCCCTGATCATCTCACGTCAACTAGCTCCATATAGTCTCCTCTCTTAAGCATGAGCCTGGGCGCGGTCAGCATCCCTGCCAAAACTTGGGGAAAAAAAGGAAGAGCATAAGTCATACAGCAAATATTCTTCTTCAGAGAGCTTGGGACCTTTGTCGTGCCATAGAATCGAATTACAAGTTGTCAGCGCTAGCCTATAACCTGTGCCCAGGTTAATGCTGTGCAGGCCACAAAGCCTCCAAGATGAAGAATGAGGACATCTACATGGTCCATCTTCCCTTGGCCATCTTCAAAGGTTCCAAACCCCATGAATGCAATGGCAGGTGGAGCAGTGTCCACAGCCCTGGGTGATAACGGTGTTCAGCGTTTCATAATAATCGATGGTCATCACCTCCAAAGAAATTTCGAAGGTCTCTCATTGTCGTCGGAAATTGCGGGGAAAATCAACACGCTCGTCGAAAACGCTGAGAATCCTTACTGGGCGGTAGAAGACTTTATCCGCTATCCCACCGCGCCTCCAATGGTCAGCTCTGCTGACTGCCACCTTCACGATTGGTTACCCGCTTTCCACCCAACTCAAGCCGAGACGAACTCAGAAGCCCAGAGGCAATTGGTCACCTTGGAGGATTGCGGGATAGGGGTTAGAAGAGACCAGGAAGCATTCATACCTAGCTTAGATTCAGATAGTCAACCAGCAGCATCCTGACGAAACTCCTAACAACGGAGAGAAGGTGGTGCACTCCTGATGTCTCGGCGAGAAATGCCCTCCCGACATAACATTGCCGCCTAATAAGATGGTCAAGGGTATTCGCCTGCAGGACCAATCTTCAAAGAAGTAAATGTTCGGTAACTCGGACGAGGCTGGATTCACTTCAGCGAATAAGGCTGCCAAGAGACAAAAACTCATGCCGCAACCGGCCCTAAGATCAAATACAACGCAAAGGACAAGAGCCACCCAGCTACGTCAGCCGACCAGTCGACCGCACAATCAACTGCCACAGAGTGTTGGAACTCAAGCCCCCAGATCAAACGCGTCCAACAGTATCGCGACTCTGAGAAACACACGTCTGAGAGACCGTCGTGTAAGACGATGGCACCTCCAGGGGGGAAGATCATCAAAGTACAACAGTACTGCCCCCGAAAGACGAGAAGGGGCCAAAAAGTGGCATGAAGGACGATAAAGGACGTTGTCTTTCACTAAATGCTCTGATCAACGTCGCGCGAGTGAGCCACGGTAATGACGCACTAATGTTAAGGCCGTAGACTCATGTAATATATAATAATACAATCACTGTTGGAAAGTGTTTCTTTGCTGGCCCTGTAGGACACCTTCCTTTGCGTAACACGTTGCTGCGTCACTTCTCTAACGATTCGGATGGTCGCATTGAACATCCCATGCGGGATGCAGATGCACCCAATGGAGCATTCTGGGACGTGCCAACATAGATACTCAGGTGATAGGTAGACAAATAGATCTCCTAATTAAGCAACGTCAAATCCATTTGACAAGTCATGCGAAGGAGTTTATGTGGATAGATTGCCGATAGCAAATGATTGTCCGGTATGTTGTGTGGCGTTCTGACCCCTTCGAGGTCGCTTTGATGGGCCAACATCACGTGGCGGGTTGTTTTTCCGCTTGCTCATGACACGCTCATCCTCTTGTTTGACAACCTCAGTGAATGCAGCCTTGAGTTCACGATGAAGTTCTTGAGCCGCGTAGTTGTTGAGAATGGTCTTGACGAGCAGGCATGCCTGATCTTTACTGTATCGACCTAAAGGTGAGAACTCATCGAAACGGAATCCAATGTTTCCATCGGCCAGTTGAGAGACACGGTGCACTCGGACGCCGAGGTCTTGCGCATTGAACACAAAGGAGAAGACCCGGACAGTTTTGAAGAATGTCTCTGCTTTTCCCGCGCGTACCATCCATAGATACATGTTATAGAGAGCCTGGCTAGCACTGTGCAGATTCGTAATGTGAGCTTCTTGGAGGTCTGCTCCTGCTTTCTTCACTTCCATGAAGAGAAATGGAAAACACCTGCTGCCACCGTCTGGAGAGATACATTTCTCGAGATCCGACGGGATAGGATCAGAATCATCCTCTTCTCCAGTGAAGGACTTCAATGTGAAGCTAATGGCAAGGTCCGGCTTAGGCAGCGAGATGTCATCATCTTGTCGAGAGGGCAAGCGAGAGTCTTTTGGTTGCGACCATTGTCCTTCACAGTTCCAGTCAAATACCTTGCCCAGCCAATGTTGATTGATGATGTGTATCATTATAGTTCGTTGGAGAATGGCTTCATTTCTGGCAAGGCATCGCCTCAGGTCAGCCTGAAAATATTTGCTGTTCACTATGGGATAGTCGATCTTGGACTTGACCTCGTCAATGCTGAATGAGAAGTCATCGATAAAGGGGTAGCAATTTTCGTCCGGGCGGTCAGCCGTCAGCTGGAGGAAATCCTTCAGAGTACGCTGCAATTCTTCAGTGTCTCTCAGCGGTCGTTCAGGAAGCTCAGTCTTCACGATAGACTTGAGATGTGGAAGCCTCTCGTCAGGGCCATCAGTTTCTGTGTCCCGATTTACTCGACGATTTCTGAGCTTAATTTCCGATATTTTATTTAAGCCCTTGGTCCCACCACCTTTGGCTGTAGATTCATTATCCTTTGTATTCCTAGATGTCGAGCTAGAATCCATGTTTTCGCGTGATTCATACACAACACCAGGTATCGGTGCTGTGTACAACGTCTGGGCTTGATGTACACCTCCGGGGGGGATGGGTTCAATTTGGTCGAGCCAACTTGCGAACTCGAGATTCCAAAAGAATCAGCTTTGATATACGATTCTTCGGAATTGTCGGCATACTCACTTGCCCTCGTGCTGCACCTCTCCCCTGTTGCGGATCCTTCGCGGCTACTGTATCTACCTGCCGACGCGTTTCCTTCGGACCCTTTGGCGCAGCCGCTTGTGATACAATTGGGCTGCTCTGCTTTTGAGGTCGGCTGCTTGTGCGCAACGTGCCTTGAGGTCGGCCTCGGCCTGGCCGTTCCGATTGACTCTGAGAGGGTCCCGGCCTCGAGGATTCCTTTGGCTTAGCCGCTTGTGATACAATTGGGCTGCTCTGCTTTTGAGGTCGGCCTGGCGTTTTCGATTGACTCTGAGAGGGTCCCGGCCTCGAGGATTCCTTTGGCTCAGCCGCTTGTGATACAATCGGGCTGCTCTGCTTTTCAGGGCGGCTGCTTTTGCGCAACGTGCCCTGAGGACGGCCTCGGCCTGGCCGTTTCGATTGACTTTGAGAAGGTCCCGGCCTCGAGAATTCTCTTCGACGCCGAGGCGACGGAGTGATCTCTCGGTTCGGTGTGAGCTTTGTCGGTTTATCCTTCTCCTGCTTTGTCAAAGCCCTCGTGAGTCGGCGTGAAGGCGTTCTTTCCTCTTCCTCCTGCTTTACTCGAGCCCTTGTGCGCGGGCGTGGGCGTTCAGGCTCGTCAGGTAGAGTATCGAGATTCTATTCCGTGTTCTGCATCAGCCAAGATCCAAAATCTGGCTCATGATCGAGCTTGCCATGGGCTGTCTGTACCGCTGTAGTATCTACTGCAAGTTGCTCTCTTGCTCCCGATCTCCTTACCTTCGTCATGGGAATTCAGGAAGATTGCAGTTTGGACTCGAATGAATAGTGTAAGCTCTTCTGAAGCCGCGATTGCTGGAGTCGTCATATTTCGTGAAGGTGTAGGGGACGTTGTTGCTACTGGGCCACGTTCCACCTGCACCTCAAACCAAACCGGAGCGGCGGCTAAATCATGGAATGGGGATCCAATAAGATTTTAGGACCGAATCAGTCCTTCTACATTCGGACGAGCATACAGGATGTGTATCATCCCTCTCGGCTTCCCCAGGATTTGATCAGCATGCGAGTCATACCTATATCTAATTCGTCAATGAGCCACTCCTGGGCGGCAGAGCCTGCCGTGTAAGCACGAAGTTCGTCGGGGTGCACCCTAGCTCCAACTGCCGCCGAGCACCAACCCAGCCACACGATCTCACGTCTATTCTTTCGGTGTACACAGTAGTGAGAAGTAATCGTTTCAATCAAGATAAACAACGGATCCCCCAACAATGTGAACCATATCATTCACCCCGAACACTAAAGCGCAAGCATTACTACAATGCCTAAAGTACATCTTCCTGTCACGCAGCCAGACTCTATTGGCTGCCCTCCACCACCGCTGACACCAGGGTTCCGCCACCGGCCCGGTCGCCTCGGGTCGCACGAGCAATTTGACGTTTGTGCCAAGGGACTTACCCCCACGAATATGTGTATACTTATGCAATTTTCCCTCTCTGGAGCTATCCTACTAAACGGTGCCTCCAAGACTTCAGGCAGCGAGTCATTGGACAGGAACGCTGACTGGGTACTCATCATGTGAAAGATGGAGCTGCATGGGTAATCTGCGTATGCTGGATCTCGATTAGCACACAGCAGTGCGAAGTGCGACCCGCAAGCCTAAAAACTTTCCTAGGGTACTCAGGTACGTAGCAGTGCAAGGGATGATGGAATCATGGATTCGAAGGAAAAAACGGCGCTCCGCTGAATGTGTGGGGGGGAGTTCCGGGCTTGCGATCCCTCAGGGGCTCCGCGAGTCTGTGATTAGGTACGCAGCTTGATTTCTATCATGTTGGGGAGATTAGCAGCTTTTTAGAAAGATAATTTCAAACAGTGGAGGAACCGAATATTTACAGAGATGGCAAGGTATGTAAACGCATCTTTCAATTGGGGTTTATAAGCGCTGAAGACTAGCGATCAGTGGCCAAGAACCGACTTGCAAAAAACGATTAGATCTGTCATCGCCGACCGATAACTCGCATTTAGCGACCCGCATTGCGAAACTTGCTGTAATCAACATCATAAGTATCTTACGCTCGTGCTTGTATGCCACTCCACACGACTTACAACGGCCCGATGTCCCTAGATGCCACGCCACGCCCTAGATATTCGCCTACTGCAGCTACATGGATCGCAATCCAATCACACCAATGTCCCGCACGTGCAAAAAAAGAAAGGCACGGAGCGTAGGGCCCTTATGAAAAGCAGAATGACACAGATCGGGGATTCTAGAATGGTGGCTAGTCAGCCTCATCAATCCACGCGTTTTTGACTCTGCTTGCCCCTCCTCCTCCTTCTCTACAGACATGGCCACCATGTTCGCACCTGTACCGGAGGACAGGAAGGCCCCGGCAGAAGTCTCGACCACGGCGACCGAAGCCCCCAAGGTCATGCGCAAGAAACATGGCCAGACAATCGTTCTGATCCCGCAACCCAGCGACGATCCAGAAGATCCATTGGTAAGTGCAAGCAAGCAACAGACTCGTCGTCGGCGCACGAGCTTCGAGACGAATGCGCTGACCGCGATCCTCGGTAGAATTGGCCCATGCGCAAGAAGATTCTCATCTTCGCCAGCATCTGTCTCGCCGGTTTCGCGGGCCAGATGTCGCCCAATTCCAACCAGCTCACCTTCATCCTGCAGGTACCCACGTACCATAAGACGCAGGCCGATCTCCTCAACTCGGTCGCCGCAGCTCTCGCTGGCTGGGTGGCGGGACCGTTCCTCATTGCTCCGCTGGCGGCTGTGGTTGGGCGTAGCTCTGTCATATTTTGGAGTCTGGTGGCCACCTTCGCTTGCCAAATTTGGGCAGGCGAGATGACAGGGCCGAACGGCTACATCGGCTTCACCATCTCGCGCCTCTTCTGTGGCCTGTTCGGTGTCATCCCGGCTATTCTGGGGGCTGGGTACATCATCGACATGTTTTACCTACACCAGCGGGGCAAGGCGTTTGCCATCTTCGAGGTCCTCATCATCTTTGCAGTCGTCGGCGGCGGAACGCTGGGCGGATTTATTGCTCAGACACGGCCGTGGGAATACGTCTTTTGGTGGACTCTGGGGCCTCTGGGCGCTGCGATAATTTCCGTCTTTCTCTTTGTCGAGGACACGGGTTTCAGTCGCGACTCTGCAATTATAAAACGGCCCAATCTGCCCCACGGATTGGTTGCGAACCGTGCCGCAACCTTCTTTCCCGGCACCAAAACTCAATCCGCAGGCAAGGCCAAGGAGCTTGTACGTCCTCGCGAAAATTGTTCGCCTTCTTGTCTCTGTAGGACATGCCGCTAACGGTGTGGTTCAGATACGGCGAGCCATCGTCCCCTTCCAGATCTCATTCTCCCCCATTACCATCCTCGTGGGCACCTTCGTCTTCGTAGCCTTGGGCCTTCCCATTATGCAAGCCTCAACTCTGGCCATCTACCTTCAGCCCCCAGTGGAAGCAGGAGGTTACGGCTTCTCGCCTCTCCAACTCGCATTCTTCACCATGACTGCATGGGTTGGCATCATCGGCGCTCAAGTATTCGGCTACCTGTTCAACGACAAGACCCCGCTCTGGGTGGCCCGCCGTCGCGGCGGCACCTGGCATACCGAGTATCGACTCTCCAATACAATCCTGCCCTCCATCCTCCTACCCATTGGGCTAGGCATCTGGGGCGCCGGTCTCGAGCACCACCTTCATTTCATGGTCCTCGCCCTAGCATCCTTCCTCATCTGGTTCGGAGCGCTCCTCGCACTTCCCGTCTGCTACAACTACATCATCGAATGCTTTCTGCACAATCCCGTCGAAGCCTCGGTCTCGCTCAACGCATACCGCGTCACGTTCGGACTGATCTCTGTGTTCATCGTGATCCAGTGGCAGTCCGCCGTGGGCGTGGGCTGGATGTGGGGCATGGGTGCGTTCCTCGTGCTTTTGGTGGATATCCTCATGGTCGGGGTGATCTTGAAGGGGCACCTGGTGCGGAACCTGACCGTTCATGTGAGCAAGGGTCTTGCTGTCACGGAAGACGGAGCGAAGATTAGCATGAAGAGAGAGGACGTATAAGATCCATATGACTACTTATATATAATGCATCATGAATCCTCATCCCGCTCGAGCCACCAACTGCTGTAGCAAAGTATCAGATTCCTACCAAGCTTCTGAGGTCGCCACGAACCTCGATTTGGTCCTGCCCTTCACCCTTTCATTCAGTCGAGCGGTCTGCAATGTGTCTCATAGCATCCCGTGATCAATTCTATCACAAAGACCGCTTCGTAGTACCAGCTTAAGAACTGAAAGAATGCCATCGCACGGTCCAGCATGATCCCAATAAGGTTAGAACACCAACTCTAGATTAAATAAGATCTCTTGTCATACTTCACATACATAATTCCAATCGACTTGTTTGGCCTTAGCGCATACTTGACACGCACATATCCTGCCCGCTGAAGGCGACTTGTACACACCATAGCGTTTATTCTCCATCCATACCACGACATCAACACCATCTGAGGTCCACGTCGGGTCCTGACAGACTACACCATCCCTACAATCCGCTCCCCAAATATAAAGACGCGATCCCGTACCAATTCCACCTTCCAGATTTCAAGACGACCAATCGAACTCTCCCCATCATCCACAGTCCTCACAGAAATAAAAGATGAGGTCATCGCTCATCGATCCTCAAACCTTTGCGATACAAGCTATTACAACCAAAGATAACAGCATGAACGACCGATGTCAGCACTGAATATATTCAGTCTAGCAGAAACGAAGGGGTTGTAGCATACTACATCATCAGTAAGAAAGGTGAGCTGCTATGTAACGGTATAGTATCTGAAGCCATCTTTCGCAGACTTTGGGAGCTTGTCGGATCTCTTCCATGCATGGGGTGCAGTCAGTTGCCAGGATCAACAAGTATTCATTGCTACGAGGTCACTGTGCATAGGAACTTGGCCAAAGTGTCATATCTCTGCGTACGTACAAAAACTACTGCATATCTCTTTTTTTAAATAACAACTCAAACGACATAGTTCTCATAGCTTCAAATCTGGGGCTTTCATAATTCGATCCTAACAACGACTACAGTACGCACGCAACGATCTTGTGACAGCGCCAACCAGGGACAGACATGTTGACTTAAGGAAAGCATTCTGGTGGCCGATCTGGCGAATCTCATCGCTGGTCATGATTCACGGGTTCTAGCTTGCTGGAAGGTTACCTGAACGTCCTCAAACTCGGCGGGTGACCTTGACGGCCACCGGTTTTGTGGTCTCAAGCAGCGTGCCGAGTTTCATCTCGTGGTCATGGTCTCTGACGTCCACCTGGTACGTCTTCAGTAGCGTTACAAGATACTGTTTGGCCGCAAGAGTGGCAAATTTGTAGCCAACCTGATATTGTTAGCTTCTCTCTCATCGCGAGGACTGAAAGGACTTACACAGTTGCGTGGTCCGTATCCGAATGACATGAAAGGCTGATCCTTCTTGTATCCACCTAGGAACCTCTCCGGAACGAATTCTCCTGCATCGGGACCCCAGAATTTCGGCGAAGTGTGTAAATGCAGATAAGAAAGGTAAATCAACATGCCAGGCTTCAGGACAACGGGCTTCTTGCTGGAAGCGAGCTTGGTTTCGCGATTGATGACTCGGAGGGTGGCGTGGACTGTTGGATGCAATCTGTTGATCTCCATGATCACCGCCTCGAGATACGGCATCTTTGAATTGACGTCCGTAAAATTAGTGGTGTCGACCGAGTTGATTTCGGCCATGAGTTTTGCCCGGCTCTCGGGATGCTTATCGAGCTCAATCAACGCCCAATTGACGTTCAACCCGATGCTGTGATGACCACCTGAGGCTCGTTAGATTGAGTTTCTACAAGAATGAAAGGCAACAAACCGAAAAGATTGAGATTGGTAAACTCGGAGGCGAATCTGGACAGAGGGCCGGTTCTCCCGCCGCCGGTGTTGACGGAGAGGTTTCGAATCGTCTTTAGTGGAGCATCAGGGTTCTCGTACTCGTATTGTTCGAGTTTTCCGATGTTTTTCTCGACGACCTGGGCGACTTTTGCGCGAAGTTTGGCTTCCGAACGGGTCGGTTCACCTGGATTGACCAGCTTCAGAAACAGCAGGAAGGAATACCAAACCGATGGCCAAGGGTTGCCGGCCAAGTTGATGATCGTTTCAGACAGGCTCAATACACGGCCGCCAACGTGGTGATTGGGGTTTCCGTAAAGAGTCTCGCCCCAGAGTGCAATAGCGAAATTGTCCGCGGAGTATCTGATGTCCTCAACCTCAGCTGTCGAATCATCACCAGCCAAAGCATTGGCATGCTCTGTGGCAATCTTTGAGATGGTATCGAACTTTTCGGCATTTGACTTCGTGCTATTGAACTCACGAATGAATACGTTGCGATGATGGGTTATGTTAGGACCGACGTCGTTGAAGAGAGAGTGGCCAATCAGTCTCCGAAGAGTCCAGAAGGGAGACCAACTCATACGTCCAGGATCACCCTCTCTAATTACAATTAGCGCAAGCTGTATTACCTCCAGACACAAATTGTTGACGAAAAAGTCTCACCTGGATGCGATTTCTTCGGGATATGCCAGGACTTCTCGAACCATGGCGGGATCGTGAACCGAGACTAGGACATTGTTGACGACATTGGCGTATGAGATGCCATTGTCGCCAATAGCAATGAGTTTGCCGAGAAGCTGAGGCATTCCATACTTGAGGTATATAGGCATGGCTCCCAGAACAGGAACGCCTTTGAGTTCAGGGACCCCAGGAAGGACATTTTCAAAGGACACCGACTTGAATGTGAGAAAACCCAAGAGCATAAGCAGCCCGACGGTGGCAGTCACAACGATTGATGGGCTTATGTCCACCACGAAGCCGTGGAGGGCGTCAGGAGCCATGGTAGGTGTTCTAACCAAGGTCAGTACGGTGACCAAGTTTGGCAAGGCTCAATCTACGAATATGAGCAAAATGATTGTGTGAAGATGGAAAGTCAGCTGGAGAATGTAGAGCTTAACGTGGTTACTGCGCGACTATTTGTGCTTGAGAAAGAGTCGTCGGGCCGTCCGAGTCATGTTGGAGAGATGGATACGATTGGTGAATGAAAGAGCTTGTGATGGTGGCACAGTCAGAAGCCATCATGCCGCTATAAAACGTTAGAAAAAGCAACAGAGAATCATGTCGGAGCCGTTAGCGCAGACCAACAATTTGGTATGCATTAGTTGATGAATCTTAGAGGCTGGGCTCTTGAAGAATGTTGGTGGAGTTGGGCGCGTGGTGTTGCATTGCTGACATACAAGGGTTCGCCTCGAAGCTAGCGTATCGAAATGCTAGTGTGTCAGTCTCTTATCGCGACGAAGAGCTTACAACATGCAATCTGTGCCGCTACAGGCAAGAACGCTTTAATGTCCGTTCATCCACCTAGTCATATCAGGCACAGTATCCTGCGTCCAGTCCCGGGATTGCTGACTCCAGGCAACCATATTTGGGGTCGCCCCACGCACTAGTTGATGCAGGACCAGATTTGCCAAATAATTGACGACCGCTGTGCAAACGGCGCTGTATCTGGTCGCCCATAACTCTATGTGCTGACTACGAAGATGTGCATTGAGCTCTCTGCGCTTCGATCCCGTTTTTGGTATGACCTTGGTCCAGCTGCACATGTTAGCTCCTAATAAGCAAGAAGGGAGTTAACCACGAACGAAGATTCCGGGATCTCAGTCCCCAAGGCAAATATAGTTCCCTCGCCGTGGTCTATATGCCAACATTCATAACGAGAACCACAATCTATAGCAGCTTTCACCAACTGCTGCAACGATTCGAAAGAGTATGCAGGAAATTGCCTGCTCTGGTGGAGAGAGGCTGCAATAGCCCCCACCGATCGAGGCGCCGACTTTCGAAGCTGATTGATGGCTAGTGCATGGACGCGGGCTAGGATGCATGCGTGAGCATCTGTGTGCTGCACCAGTAGATATCTACGGAACAATTCATCCTGCGGGTCGAAGAAGCATTGAACGCAGTTGACGGATGTGATGTCGAAAAAGGTCCCCGGATCTGTGGTCCACTTCTCGATGTTACTGTCCGTGAGAAAATCCTGCGTGGCTGCATCAGGTCCCTGGTAATTGAACAGCCTTGACCACTGCTGTTGTTGGGTCCCCTCATTTGTCTTGAGTGTGATCTTGTATCGAAGGCGGTGCCGGAGATCCTTCTTGGACGTTGCCGATTCCAGGGCCTCGAGGAAAGTATTCACGGCATCCATCATCTCGTCAGCCAGGCCTTCCGTACCCAGTCTCTTCGCCTGTGCCAATAGATCGGTCTGCAGAGAATTTGGCATGATTTCAGTTGCAGGGTTGGCAAGATACCAGAAGAAAGGCTGCAGGATGTGCTCGTCGACCTGGCCAAGACACTAATTTGCTTCTGAGCAAAGTAGTGTCTTGGCTAGATTGCAAAGTCTAGCAGTCCACTGACTGTACTCCGTAGGATCATGACCCTGGTTAAGTGTAGAAGCGCTCACCATTAGCAAAATGGTCCAACCCAGGACCATTCCTTTGCTATCTGCACGTTGGATCTGACTATGATTTTAGCTTACTCGTGCAATTCACAAGTAAATCCGGTCGCTTAGTAGCGGCGGAACAAGCCACCAATCCACTGATTAGGATCTAGCCTCTCAGCGGAAAATCCGCTCTAAATCTTTAGCCCCGGGACAACATGTGGATTGCACGAGTAAACTAATAACGACTTTTCCGACACTTATAGTGTTAGCGCGTGGCTACGCCCCCGGAGTCGCTGCCGGTTCTAGTCTGCTAACGCTGGAACGACGGGGCTCACCAGGCTAAGCAGGTTGTCATTGCGGTGAGCAGGACACTTGGCGGGTGCTTAATTAGTCCTAGTGTCCGAATTACTTTGCTCACCGCGTGGTTGTGTAGCGACTTCTGTCATCTGGGACCGACGATACAGCATACTTTACCGTTCCAGTATTTATCAGCCGCTGCCTAAAATCGTGTTCATATTAATGACCGCCTTGAAAGTGTACCGTAATATCGTTGCGCATAGTTGATCGAGCGCCAAGTGATCCTTCCATTACCGAACTGCCCTTTCCAATCATGACGCTTCGCTTGTCTTTGAGCCGTCTTCAATTGACCTAGGTGCCTAGGTGGCGGTCCGAGGCGTGCGAGGCGTGCGAGGCCAACGCAGAAGCTTACTATGTAGAATAAAGTAGGCTCAACGTCAAACCAAGGATGCCAGAACTTTGAAAGTGGTAAGCAGCACTAACCCAAAGCTGTGGTAGTTCACGAAAACCGTTGGCGAATTTACAGAGGCTTGGCTTAATGTAGTAGGCGCTGCTACGGTACTGTACCACAGTATGCTGTCGTCGCTATCTCTTGCCTCAGAGCGTCAGTACCTGCGACGTGCCAAGCCGGCTTGCGAAGCTTGGCGAGGCTTGTGTGAAACGCACATGTCTGATAAGCACTAGCGAACTCAGTCGTGTCTTTACCCGACGAGACCAATTGAAGCCTACGTTTGGAGGAGTTGCCATGATGTCAAAAGTTATCCCTGTCCTGTCAGGTGTTGTTTTCTTCATACGCACAGCGCCTGTGAGCCGAAATCTGGGGGATTCCAGGCGTGTTGGAGTACGGTAACATCTTTGAAGGCACGTGCTGCGTTGTGAAATTTGGAGGCGAGACAAGGCAGGGATGAGCAAAAAGCGCGAAGGATTCGGAATGGTGGGGCGCAGGGGCTAGGCGTTCGCTGGAGAGGTGTGCAGGTCAAGGCTACTGTATGTTGATGGTGATCCTCTTATCCAACCAACCTGTCGGCTATTCGTTCCTCTACATCGATGCATAACCGGGTTGGAAACCAAATGTCCCCCCTCATGGATTCCCGCGCTATCCCCGGGAACACTGCTCGATTGGGGCATTCATCGAGATCTCACTCTATCCCTCCTCTATTGCGCTCGACAAGACTTTCTTGCCTCCTCATAAAAAGCGACATCGAGTTTGCAGTAGCGAAATGCGACTACCATGGAGAATGGCGACAGAGCCTGAGAAGACAACGCCAACCTCGAGTTCTAGCACAGAATTCGAGGGTCAAATTGGAGCCGAAGTAAAATCTGCTACTGCCGCGAGCGAACCGAATGTGAAAAATGAGGCGTATACTACAACCAGGGCAGAGGAGCAACCAGAAAAGTCTCAAGCTCTCAAGCAAATAGAGTCAACAGCCACGGCATCATCTGCCGGCGAACCAGGCGAGGACAATGATTCAGACTACATGACAGGATCTAAGCTGTACCTGCTTACATTCGGTCTGTTCCTCGCCATTTTCGTCGTCGCCCTCGACAATACGATCATTTCTACGGCTATTCCTCGTATCACGACCGTCTTCGATTCGCTAGATGATGTGGGCTGGTATGGATCAGCCTACTTGCTCACGACTACATCACTGCAGCCATCTTTCGGCAAGATTTATACATTCTTCGATGTCAAGTGGACTTACATCGCCGCTCTGCTTATCTTCGAATTGGGCTCCGTCCTGTGTGGTGCTGCTGTCAACAGTAGGATGTTGATTGTTGGCCGTGCAGTTGCTGGCATAGGTGCTGCTGCTTTGTTCTCAGGCGGAATGACCATTGTCGCCTACTCCGTCCCTCTACGAAAACGTCCCATTTATATCGGTCTTCTCTCTTCAACCTTCGGTATTGCCTCTGTCGTTGGACCCTTGCTTGGTAAGTGTGATCGTTGACTTCTTTTTAAACGGGTTAATTACGGGGCTAACGCTATCATTAGGTGGTGCTTTCACCGATCGAGTCTCATGGCGATGGTGCTTTTATATCAATTTACCTATTGGAGCGCTAGCGATTGCTATCGTCTTTCTGTTCTTCCACAATCCCGAACGAAAGGAATCGAAGCTCACATTCAAGCAAAAGATCCTGCAAATCGATCTGCTTGGTGCGTTCTTCCTCGTTTGTGCTATTATCTGTGTCCTGCTTGCTCTTCAATGGGGCGGCACTGTCTACCCGTGGCATAACAGTAAAGTCTGGGGCTGTTTGTTGGGGTTCGGCCTCCTCATCACTGTGTTCATTGCCATTCAAATCCGACGTGGAGATCTTGCAACCCTTCCACCTCGGATTATTGTCAAGCAAAGGACTGTTCTTGCGTGTTCCCTCTTCAGTTCATTCCTCGCTATGGCGCTGTATACACATATCTATTACCTCCCTTTCTACTTCCAGGCCGTCAAAGGGACAAGCGCTGAGGGCTCCGGCATCAGAACAATCTCTTATCTGGTCAGCATGACCATTGCTTCGATAGTTGTGGGAGGCTTGATTACAACCTTCGGGGTCTATGTACCGTTCACCTGGGTAGGCAGTGCCATATTCACAGTTGGCTCGGGCTTGATCTATACCTTGAAAGTCGACACAAGTACTGGTAAATGGATCGGCTACCAAATCCTCGGTGGTTTCGGTGCTGGAATGTGTGTGCAAATTCCCTTCATTGCGGTCCAGGTCGTTTTGAACAAGAAGGACATGCCCGTCGGCAATGCGACGACCATTTTCTTCAACAGTCTGGGCGGCGCCATTTCGATCTCAATCGCACAAAACATCTTCAGCAATACCTTGATCAAGGAGATTCCCAAACGTGCCCCGGGAGTGAATCCACAGATCATTGTCCATGCTGGTGCTACACACATACGAGATGTCGTCACCTCTGCTCAGCTTCCTGGAGTCTTGGAAGCATACAACATCGCCGTGACGAATGCGTATATTCTTGGTATTGCTTGTGCAGGCATCGCATTTCTGTGCAGCTTGCTTTTTGAATGGAGGAGTGTCAAGGGGAAACTTGATATGGCAGGCGGTGGCTAAAAATGGATCGATGCGCTTTAGGATTAGAGTCAGGCAAATGGAGCGTTTAGTTACTATAATTTTATAGGTCGCTCACAGACTCGGTACCCAAGAAGACGAGGTTCCATTGGGACACCTACTGACACTACGATACAGCCAGAACCCTGCCAACAAATCATTTGAAATGGTCATATCACGCGACAGAACGAACTGTGTCCTGGAGTTTCATCCGCAGCGGTCTAGACTACCATGCTACCTTACTTTGTAGTGGCACGCCTGTGTCAGGATGGTTACGGAGGATCCTTGCAGCACTCAATCTTCCAATAAACCTGAATGTGAGATTTTCAACAGGGCTAATCTTCACGATCCCTGCCACGTTTCTGTCAGGCTACGGCGCCCGGCTAGATAGCATACCCCCGCCCCCAGAATCACCCCTGCAAGCACGGCAACGCTACCGGATCATTTGTTTGATCCCTCAACTTTAGCCTGACTAGCAGAAAAGGGGGGGGTGAGACTTGTTCGCAGTCCAAGTAGAATGGGGCCAGAAGGCCCATACTGTGGTATATACAGCCTGTCAGCGCTAAGACATTTACCCCTCCATCTCCAGCCATCGGCAAATTACCGCTTCAATACTCAGCCTACTTAGTCAATCCTTAGTGTAAAAGTATCACCGTACGTTTTACACCAAGGTTATCAAAACTAGTACGGTATTCAAATACGAAGGATCGATGACTTCGAATCCGAGAGACCAACATCCCCACTCTTAGCGAGGCATACTTATTGGGCCGACCTCTCCGATCAGCTTCCGATGAAGAAGCACGGCACATTTCACTCCAATGTACAGTACAACAGTACCCGAGATGGCGGTGGCAGGCTTATTTGGTTCCCCAGAAACATATAGACGTTGTATATATGATCTCTTTTCCTCTTTTCCTCTTTTCTCTTGTCTTCCTCACTCTATCTCTCTGTCTCAAAAGCGATAGCATCTCCATATTAAAACTAATCTCCTTTTGATATTTCTCTCTGCCCAAGATAGACCTCCCCTCAACTCTACTTCTCATTCTCCTGTGCATAATTCAATATGAAACCTTTCATGATATTTGGCTTCTTGGCTGTACTCAGCGAAGGAGTTTCAGCAACTCTCCCTCAGAATTTTGCGTCTGCCGACATCATTGAACGAGACGTCGCTATCATTGGTGGCGGTTCTGCAGGCACATACTCTGCGGTGAGGCTCAAGGACATGGGTAAAAGTGTGGTTGTGATTGAGAAAGACGTCGTACTCGGTGGGCACACTGATACATATAGTAAGTACCACTGATGATGCGGTGTACCATTTTGGGTTCAGAAGCAGTAGAAGCGAAGAGTCCGGATTCTTTAGACTCAAAGTCTCTTATAATCGTTCTTGCGATTTTCTCACCTGAGACATCGTCCTCGGCCGGTCCCCTGCCCTAATAGCTTGAATCATCATCGCTGATCAATGGCTGTCGCATGCTCCTAGTCGACAAAGATACAGGAACCCATATCAATGTCGGCGTTGTAGACTTCCATAACATTCCCATAGTGAAAGACTACTTCGCCCGGCTCAACGTCCCCTTGACAACCCCTGGCCCGTACGACTATCCAACGCTGTTGTTCGACTTCGACACAGGACTGCCAGTGCCTGAATACGTTCCCGCCTCTCAAGCCGACGTCGGCGCCGCTCTCCTCGCCTACATCGACATCCTCACAACAAAGTACTCGTACCTGCAAGCCGGCTACTTCCTCCCCGATCCCGTCCCAGAAGAGCTCCTGATCCCCTTTGGCGAGTTCGTCACAAAGTATAAACTTCAGGCGGCCGTCCAAATCTTCAACCAGCTCCTTCAAAACGATGGCAACCTCTGGGAAATCCCAACGGTGCAGATCCTCAAAGCTTGCGATATCACCCTCGCGCAATCGGCGATGAACGGCTTCCTGACAGCAGCGAGCAACGACACTCAAGATCTATACACAAGCGCTGCAGCCGTCCTCGGAAACGACGTATTCTACAAATCCGAAGTCACAGAAATGGATCGAACGGAATGTGACGGCGTCAGCCTCATCGTTCAAACCCCCACCGGCAAGAAACTCGTGCGAGCCAAACGTCTAATAGTCACAATACCACCCATGCTAGATCTCCTCCACGCCTTCGATCTTACCAAAAATGAGAAATCAATCTTCAAGAAATTCCAAGCTAGAGGCTACTACGGCGCCATCTTCACCCATTCCGGCATCAACGATACAGTATTCTACACCAACATCGGCACCCACACCCCCTTCAACCTCCAACTCCTCCCCGGAATCTTCACCATCCAACCCACTGGCCTACCCCACAAACACACCGTCTACTTTGGCACCCTAACCCCCGTCTCCAGCGAAACCGCGCAGCAAATGATCATCAAGCAAATCAACACCCTCCAAACCCACGGCGTCTTTCCAGCAGACACGCCCGAATTCCTGTTTTTCACTAACCACGCCCCTTTCCGAACGTATGTGCCGGCAGAGGAGATCAAGAAGGGTTTTTATAGGGATTTGTATGGGTTGCAGGGACGACAGAGCACTTTTTGGACGGGGGCGTCGTGGATGACGCAGGATTCGTCGTTGATTTGGAATTTTACGGAGGCGCAGGTTTTACCTGCGGTTATGAAGGCGTTGGATAAATAGTCGATCGTAGTAGTGATACCTCATGGATCTAGCTTGGACTCATCATCCTCACTGCATCGATATATCTTTAGGAATTCCGACAAAATGTACTCCGTACTGTATCCATCACGCGACTATAGTAACACATTAGAAATTCGGAGGTCAACAGAGCGACCTCTCCGCACACCAGAATCTTCACCTCAAGATCCCCCCTAAAACTATCCTCCCCCATACCAACAAAGCAATCTCTCAGCGCAGCGCACAGCATTCAGCACGTCCATCACACAACCACAAATCTTCTCTCAATTAAGAGACATCCAATCACAATTAAAATTCAACAAAGACGTCAATATAGCTTGATGTAGAAGGAAAGGGATGGAGGGATGGAGGAAGGAAGGGATGAATGGATGAATGATTGAATGAAGGAAGGAAGGATAATGTAATCGGATGTGACGGAGACAGATTAGATAGTAGATAAGATCAGCACCGAGGAAGCAAAAAAGGGCAAAGCACACACGTGAATGGAGAGATTACGAAATATTCCTCACTACTATCGTACCACCCCAATACCGGACCCCCCCCCCTCCCTCCTTTTTATCTCCTTCCCTACCGAGAACAAATCTCCAGCCTCGTCAGCCTCCGACAATGTCCCTATCTCCATCAATGAAAGATATCGCCAGCAGTGACCATATACCTCTCTGGACATGCTTCA
>JAABUL010001994.1_pt1 | contig 35951 bp, 35 predicted proteins | sample 5559151 | NCBI WGS metagenome assembly JAABUL01 (sample SAMN10711876, study PRJNA513368) | rock metagenome | isolation source: Antarctica rocks | place: Antarctica: Victoria Land, Pudding Butte sud | reverse complement strand
GTTTTGCCCCGCAGCTTCACGTCCACGGTGATCTTGCAGAATGTCGGGAAGGAGCGCCTATGTGCGCAAACAGAACCTCCAACAGGCAGACAAACGCGCATATCAGGATCATACCGACTATGGCTTCGACGATCCATATCTCTATGGCCTCTCCGGCACATCAACTGCCGCGTCTAGGCCTACCATCTCCACCAATCCTTCCTACACTTTACAATCACGACGACGCTCAGCCTCCTCGGCCAGCAGCAACTATGGATATCCTCTACCTCACGTGCCTGCGCACATGCGGAAGCCTCGACCCATTATCGTCGCATCCGCCATTGAAAAGAGTGACTTCCGGACACACCTGGATGGCATGAGCTCAACTCTTCGAGGGAAGCTGGGAGGACTGATCAAGGGGAAGAAAGAGCCGCCGAAAGAGCTGCCAAGGCTGAGGCCAGGGACTTCAACTGCAACTTCAGACTTTGGTTCTCGTAGTACGGACTTCACTCCCTCAATCGACGCTGTACCTTCACTGTCGACAAGTACGACGCCTTCCGAGGGCCAGGAGACGTACTCGACGGGCCATTACCCCCACACCTCCAATGCGCCTCGTCAGAGACAACAGCAAGAGTCTGTCATTCATAAAATCAGGAGATTCGAAGGCGGTGGGAAGTTGCCCCAATTGGGTTGGAAATCACTATCTAATGTAAGAATAAAAAGCTGGCTAGATACAATACCTGAAGAGTCAGCATGCTGACCTCTTTTAGAACCCCGAATTATGGGATGAGAACGGTGACACCTTCGTCTATATGTATATGCGCGGTTCCCGAACAAAGCCACCTCCTTCCTTCCGAATCAATTCCCGGGTCATAAGGAAATCTGGAGCGAAGGCATTCGTGGATCAGCTATACCATGTTTCGGAGCCTGATGGATGGCCGAAGTTCTGTCCGAACGATCCGAATGAAAGGAGCGCTTCGCCAGATGCTATGGATCTAGATTACGATGGCTATCGATCGCCTAGTGGACTCCGTACTGACGACGAAGACATCGATGCCATCCGCCCACTTGGCATGCCGAAAAGCCTAGTACAAAGGGCTCCGCGCGGCATTCAGCACGAAATCTACGTATCGTGGCCGGGAGCAGAGACAGGAATTCACTCAACGATATGGCACATCACCACCCGAAATTATTTTGCAATCATGTATGATGCGAGTGCACTGGTTGGTACGACCCTGCATGAGGCCATGACCAGACTGTTCGAGCGTGTCACGTTGTATCCGGACTATCTAGACAGAGGTACCAGTGCGGTCGCCTGGCTGACAGATTACATCCTTCGTCATGAGTTCGATGACGTGCGAAATAACCCATCCTATGCGGCATCGTTACTAGCATTCAGCGAAGCTCCTGGCGTGCAATGGAGAGAGGGCTACATCGAGGCATTCGTCCATTGTGTTGGCATGCTCGATCTGGGTCTCCAGACTATTCCAGAATGGCGCCACATCACACCTCATACCAGAATGTTTCTTCAAAACGCAAGCATGGAGATTGAAGAGCGCATTCACCGTGCTCAAGCATGGCTCTTGTCTTTCGATTTCACGGAAATGTGGCCTACCACCGCGGTCGCACCATCCGCTGCTCGCGGTTGCTTCGAAAGGTTGAGGAAGTGGCTCCAAAAGTATTACGAGAATGCCTTCCTGCATTGGCCGCCTTCCAACGAGCAGACTTGGCTAACTCGCGATATTATTGTGCGGCTATCGAATGATTTCCATGGTCTGTACGACTATCTTGTGGACCGAGATATAATGTTCGATGGTACAGAATATCGCCCAGGACAGAAATGGACGATCATGAGTCGTTCGGGCCAAAACTTCCGTGCCGATACTTTTGAGCTTCCTTTCACAGATATCCTTCTCGGCTTCGACAACCGCAATGGCTTCCCTCATGTCCCTCATCCATATCCCATGTGTCCTACTTCAGTAGCCGTGCAATCGAAGCAGAAGTCCCCCTTCCTTATCAAGAAGCCTACCTCACCATCCGATACACTAGCACAAAACCGCCGAAAGGCTCTTTCTTACGCAGAAGCCAGCAATGTATATACACTCCGCGATCAATCCATGCACACTGACCTCGTCACAAATTTCATCCGCTTCGAGCAAAGTGACCAAGTCGAATCGCTCGATCCGTTTGAAGCTCGCCGTGGCCGTTGGCTCTTAATATACGGTGTTCTGCAAGTTCTTGCGACCGTTTCAGTCGACAGCCCCAACGTTCGCTTCAAAGACGGTGCGCAGTATCATATGTGTCCGCAGCTGAAAGGCGTCGTACCGTGGGCTGAACGAGGGTCTCCGCCAGAAGAAGAAGCGGAGCACAAGCGAAGCCACTGCTGGGTAATCCCAAGCACTTGGGGTCCCGTCGTTCCAAAGGCCCGCCCTAACGCGCATAAACCCATCCTCTGGGGCCAGTTCGGCGACGGCCGCTCTCGATGCGAGAGCACAGATTCTGTACCGACGCTCAATCGAGCAGCAATCAAGAAACAAGACACAAGCTCTATCGGCCGCAAGAGGGCAGAAGAATGGGTACATACGAACGGCGGAGCGGGAATTCCGCCAGCTGGCGGGAATGGAGATCTTGCAAGCGATGCGGGTATGACTGTGGAGACCGATGTGGGGATGAGAACGATTAAGAGTGAGAGTGGAGGCAGTGGCGATTACAGCACCGAGAGCCAGACGGAGGCAGCGAGAAGAAGGAGGGCACTTGTCCATGGTTTCACCGACTTCAAGGTGCCTAATGAGTGGTGAGTAATGACTGGACATCGAAAAGAGAGGGATAGAAATCGGAAAGTTGTACGCTTTTGAGCGATGGTGGAAACTTTCTCTTCTTCTATGATACCAAATTTTTTAGGGTAGATGTTGCAGGAAAGGGTTTACGCGTTAATGTTAATGTTTTCTCCACGTTTTCTGATGTCGCTAGATGGTATTATAGACAAAGAGCCAGCGCTGGTATACGGGCTGGCTGCTCTTGATATGCAAACCTTGTAAAGGAACACAGATACCGCCCTTGATCCCAAGCGTGCCTTGAGGCCTGCTATCCTGTTACTTGAGCTGAGAGCTGACGACTTTCCATAATTGCGATGGGTGAATATTGTTGGATGTATTCCCAGATTCGCCCCTACAGCAATCGTGGTAGCAATGCGTAGTAGGTTGGGATAGTTTCCATGTTGGTGTAGACCTGTTGATGCGATAATAACAACCATAATGCATAGGATAACTGACCAGCTTTGGCGGTGAGGTGTAGAACCAAAGCACCATGCAATCGAGCGTATTAGTGATCTGGGAATGTACGCAGGGAGAAAGTAATCAAGACTGGTGAACAAGGTTGAGAAATTAGTGCCCAAAGCTTGCTATTGTACAGGAGAAGTCCTTCCCCTGAACAGCTCGGATGCCATACGCAATGCTTTACGCCGCTGATCATGCTGTATGTACTGAGGTTTGTACAGGCACCAATCTAGATGCATATCATACAGAACAAGTGTTCACAACAAGCTCTGCCTTCTATCCCTTCTTTGAACGTTCAATTGCGCATTGTCCTCGACAACTCCCCAGTCCACAGACTCCCACCAATTCTCCAGAAATTTCTTCTTTCCTCCGAATCCGTAATCGCGCAACCATACGTGCTGCCACGTATTCACCCCCAGCAAAACCTCGATGTTCGCTCCTCCCGGCGCGATTTTCGGTCCCTGACCACTGAATGCGCCAAAGGCGCCGCCTCTTAGGGCCGTGTTACTATCTTGCTCCTGCTTCCGGTAATGCGCACCCGGCAACGGCGATCCGGCCAGGTAGGTGGTCAAGATGGCAAACTCGGGATTCGTCCTGGAGAGGCCTTCGGTGCGCCGTTTGACGAGCCAGACGAAGCCCGGGCCGAACATGGCGTTTGCGGTTGCGATCATGGTCGCGCGGAGGTTTTCGAGGGAGCCGTCGTTGCCGAATGATTTGGACAGCAGCGCGGTGAGGTGGGTCGAGGGGGGGGTCGGGTCTGGGGAGAGGGTGGAGAAGAATTGGTGGTTGTTCCAGGCCATGGATGCATGGTTGAAGAGGGATGCGGCCGCAGGATCTCGTGCGTAGGTGATGAGGATGTCTTTTGTTAAGCGGAATTCTTGCGGTGTACCTGTGGTAGGTGCATTAGCCCTCGAAAGAGATGGAGCATGGTCTGGAAGTAGACATACCAACCGTCATCTGGCTGAGACATTGCAGGATATAGCTCTGGTAGGATGTCCAGGCGTAGTTAAAGGAGCCAGCCGAGAGCATTTTGCCGACGCCATACTCGGTGAAGTGTTGATTATGGGTCAACTGGGGGAGGTGGTGGAGACGCCGCCGTTGCGACTTGGGGTTATATAAAGGACATTGTTTTTGTATTGTAGCACGCACTCGGACGGCAGCACGGCATATACGCGGGGCAGGCTGCTGCCGCGAGAGACTTGACAATATCATAGAATTGGAAGGCAGATGCTATAGAGAGATCTAAATTTACCATACCATGAGGACATGCCCAAGTAATTCTAACGCTAGTGCGGATCAGATCTAGCGTGTCCATCACGGCCAGTGGATTGTCCGCTCCTCGAACAAGCTCTCCGTCTCTCTTACATTACCGCCCAACCCAATACTCTTTCGTTTCATGTGACCAGTGCTTCAGATCTTGCCACAGCCTACCAAAAGGATGGGCGATATACTCATGGTGGAGTATCGTTGCCGCTCAGCCAGTGATCAGTGAAGCAATTGGCCTATACGCGTAGGGCCTATTCCTGTGCGTGATGCAAGCTTTGGGATGCTTCATCAAAGCATCGATTTCTCCGCTAGCCGTGATGGCAAAGACTCCGAGTTTGCCTTGTTCTTTTCTTTCTCACGTCGACGACCCTCTTTGATCATCTCCTCTATGCTGTTCGAATGCTAAGCTGGACTTGCATTGTCCTCTCACTTACCTCTTTCTCCAATTACTGATCTCTTTGTCCTCCTGCTACTGCCTTTGATATACCATTACACCTCTGCCCCACCCACTCGCATACTCATACTCAAGAAACAGAATACTACGCGTCACAAGTCTCAAGATGGTCCTACCTACCTTTCTCAGGCTCACGGCCATATGCTTTCTCTCGACATCACTCCCCTCTACCTTGGCACTCTCAGCAACTAAACGCGCAGCTCACATTCATGATCTCTCGGAAAGAGCCGAGCTTTTTGGGAGGCAAGAACTTACCTGCTCTCTTTCTGGCTATACAGCATGTAATAAGGCTGGTCTGCCCGGTAACTTCTGTTGTCCATCTTCGCATACATGCGAGCCGTTCAACAGTGGGCAGTCCGCCATCTGTTGCCCTCCAAATTCGAACTGTTCCACAATAGCGCCTATCGAGTGCGATATCAACAAGCAAAACGCGACAGCTTTTCCGTCGAGTAGACTATATACAACGGACCTCTCTTCTGCTATGGATACTTGCGTAGGCAAATGCTGCCCACAAGGCTACAAATGCGATGGCGTCAACTGCGTTTTGGACTCTCCAGCAGCACCGACTAGCTCGACTTCGTCTTCCGCTACAGCGACCTCCAAGCCCAATCCGACAACTTCTTCCACCACAACTCCGCCATCGACTTCCGCATCCAACACTGCCGGCCATTCGGCATCGACCCAGGCTGCTGCTGCACAAGCCCATTGCAGTCAGTTCACGACGGCCGGCGTTCTGGTCGGTTTCTTCTCCGGCCTTGCTGTGGGCATCCTTCTTACCATCCTCATTATGTGCTGCTTCGGTCACCGCAGTTACAAGAAAGAGAAGGACCCATATCCAACGACTCCAGACTTTTCCAGCAGCGTTGCAGCTACCGTCTCGGATCCTATATACCAACCCCATGACGCAAACGCCTTTCGCTCCGATTTTTTGCGACGCGAGTCAAGGTCCAATTTTGCGAATCGTACATCGAGGGTCCGCTCCCTGTTCTCAAGGACTCCTACCTTGAAGAGCATGAGAAGTCGCGAAGCGCCAGTTGACGGCATTGGGAGGAGTATACCAATTCCCCCAAGGACGCCAGACAATCAGCGATCACCAGGCTCCATACAGAGAAAAGAACCAAGTATGGAGAGCATCAGGATCTACAGTCCGCCGAACGGAGGATTAGGAAGGCCGAACACTACATTCACAGACATGATGGCCGATGCTGGGTTCAAGCATGGAGAGCCGTATCTTGGTAGTCCTGGACGAGGTAAGTATCCAGGTAAAATCCGGGATGTATAGCGCTCATCCCTCCAACAGTCGATCCAAGAAGCCGAGCTATAGGGGGTATTTAATGTCCAGGTGGTCAAACATTTGACTTGGGAATTTCGTGGTGGTCATAATCATGCGATTGCTTTAGCGAGCGAGCCTGTTTTTCAAATGAATAAGATAATCACAGTCGAAAGCGACTACAATGTGCTTTGAATCAATCAAATACATGTTGAATCTTCTACAGTAAAGGCTTCGTGATATACCTTCCCAATCTCACCCTCATGATCATAGTTCAGAGGACAATCTTCATTTTAACTTGGACCTGTGTTGTAGCTCTGTGTTCAAAGACTGTGGAGCTCTTCCATAGCCAGCCGCTTCAATCAACGTGTTTTCGGCTCGACCCATGTCTAAAACACCTTATGAACGTCAAGCGGTAAGGCTGGTTTGACATGCGCTGTGCATACTCGAAGCGCCTTTTTGCGATTAGGAGATAAATTGGCCTTCACCTAAGACCTCAAGCCCCGTGTGATATGCTACCTTCAAAACATCTCAAATGGACTGCTGTCAGGATGAAGCACCGCACGAGCGACAACTTTTCTATATTCCTGCTGCTGGCAATTCTAGCGACCGCCAGTACCATCATCAATGTAGAGAATTGCGGCCGCTATCGGTACCAGATCGAAAATGCAGTCATGCTGGCCAGAACAGCAATGATAAAAGCGCTTCTTGATGTTCCAAGTGGTACTAGTAGCACGTAAGTATAAAGCTGGCGGATTCCAAAGCGGCACTCATGTGCCTTTTTACTGCACATAAAGCGGGGGATACTGATTTCGAAAACCCCATACAGCCACGGATATACAGCAATGTTCAAAAGCAACCATTCCGTTGCGTCTATGTATGATATGATGGCCAACATCCCCTATCTCAAACCAGTGACCATATCCTCCCGCCAAGAATCCCCTGTCTTTATGTGCGCAACGCCCACGGTAGCAGCAAAGTCCGGATTGGAAACCGACCCTTGGGTCCATTGTACCAAATCCACGCGGCCTGACGAAAGGGCGACGACGAGTTACTGGCTCGAGGATTCCGCTACGGTGATCATATGTCCAGCGTTCCTGCGAGATCTCAGGCCAGAGCCGCCGCTGACGCCTGATGGCCCAAGGGATGTTTACTGTCCGATTGTGCGACAGAATCTGTTTGTGGGACGCAGTTTTCCGTTGGTCAGATACCAGGTCTATGACTTGATACGCCAGCTTGTGAAGTTGTATTTGCAAGGAGGGGCGTTGGGACCAGAGACTGAACCTAGAGAGGAAGTAGATTGGAATTCTTGTGTCGGGCTTGGATATGGGGGTTCGGGATTGGGGCCGAGTGAGAGGAATCCGATGAATTATGTTTATTATGCTGCGTGTGAGTGGTCGGCATTGTGCGGCGGGTTGAGGCTGATGTTGTGTCTAGTGGTAAACCAGGACTGTACACAGGCTCCTAATCCGACGCTGCCTCCTTTTTCGGTCCGGGAGGATGTGGCTGATTCGAATTCTGCTGGGTTTTGACTTTTGTCGCCTCTTGATGGATTTACAAGTTTCAAAAGCGAACGATGAGTCGTTTCGGTCCAGAGCGAGGATCCAGGAGACTTATATACTATCACCAGTCCTTCGATCTGGATCTTGTCTTATTCTTTTCAACACGAACTTCTTGGAAGGCCTGCCGTGTATAAGCAAGTACTGACTGAGGTGCTGGGGTTCCTCGGTAGCGATGTAAGGCTTGAGACCACATTATCTCTCTTCGCATATCGCCCGCCTCAGAAGCACGCAACACGTCCCAATAGAGTGGAAAGGTATCAAGCTGATCAGGTCTGTATATGGGACAGATGCCATGCCAAACAGCTAGAACACTATCTCCCACAACATCAGCAACTGCTTGAGCATCTTCACAGCATCAGTATTACCACGAAGCTGGCATTATGACAGCCAAAAGATTGCGCCGCCTAGGTCGACAATAGGCTGATCGTAAGGAAGGTCTGGTGGATCTCGAAGTCACCTGCAGTCTCTAGAACATTGAGCATCTTCATACTGATCTGGCATTGATTCTGTAAATCGAGTTCATTACGGGCACCTATGGGAGCAACAAGCGGGGCCATGTTTCTCAATCAATCAACAATCTTCGTGATGGAGAGTGGCTAATGGATGATCCCAGATAAACGAGACCCGCGAGCAATCCGAACGCTTCAGGATCTGACACCCGCCAATGCTCGGAGGTACAGCTGGATTCGAGAGTCTGGCCTCAAATGCGTCTCATATGACTACAAGACATGCGTCACGCGTGCTGATTCACCGAACTTTTCGTCCCTAATTTCGAACGATGGAGTCATCAAGTCCCTGGAGAATCTGTTCACGGTCGACGAAGACAGCTTTCATATCCGGATCTAGTCCTTCGCTATCGAGAAACGAGATCAATAGGAACCTTAAGAGTTTTGCCAATGCGGCTGCTGCAAGAAGAAGCGTCCAACACATAGGCTTCTCATCCACTAGTGATTCACTGATTGCAATTGTCCAAAGTACATAGTTGAGCTAGGTGGACTAGGAAAGGAACTTTGCATGGACCGATGGAGGAGATATTGCGTGTTGTAGAAAGGTAGCTTTTGCACTCGTAATTCAGCACGAAAAGCAACCACCTTAGAACGGAGTAGGCAAATGAACTGATTTGGCATGCTTATAAAAGCGTTTGCAATAGACCGAAAACTTTGCCCTCGACAGACGAGGGCTGACTGGTTTCTTGTCTTCGTTGTGTGCACTTCGTTCAACATAGTAGGTCGCATTCAAGGTTGGATTCAACACCTCAAACCGTTTTCTCTTCCTTCTCTTGTTTGACTTATAGACAAGACTTGATATAAGCGCTTCTGAAGACCTCCACCGTGTCAGCGGTAGAAGTATATGGAGATACTAGCAAACTTTGTACCCACCGGGCCATTCCCCATGTCTGCGGGTATGCCTTGGTACACTCGAAGATAAAACAGACGAAGACCCGACGATGATCATCGCTGGAGACGAGCATCTGAAAGCCCGTTCCCCACAGAGCAAGTCCAAGCCTTGTATTAGTTTTGAGGCTAACCTAATCATAGCGGTAACCCATCGTACCAGGGACAAGGATGTTTTGAAAAGTCTTTGCGAACATGAATAAGAAAACAGCGCCAACACCAACGAGTGCTGACGGGCTTTCCGCCAGTGGTGGCTTCCCGTCTGTGACATGGCTGGATGACTATTACAATTACTCCGTTGAGCAGGTGATTGCAATAGTCGGGTTTCAGCACGATCAAATGACCGTTACCCATTTGAGCGACCGATGAGTATCAAGACAATAAATGCTTGAGTAGTAAGATTTCTGGGCTTGGACGCTCAGGGAAGTCGATAGCATTCACCACTTATCGCACGGACGAGACCGTTCATGGTGCTTGCTGAATATACATGAATTACCACTATATTGATGAGAGAGCACCGGCGGTATCATCGACAATGTCACTCGACGCGCCTTGATTTGCCGGAATGCCAAGCTCGCGAGAAGTGGTCAGTATTCTTTCTCGAAGATTTTCTGGATCGGTTTTGCAGCCTGTGATATGTCAATACACTTTACATGCAAAAGACCATTGAGTGTACGGACGCCGATAAACGCCTCCAAGTCCTTGTCCAGGTTGGCCAAATCATCCTTCCACTTCTGGTTGTCTGCGATGAGGCTCTGCTTCCTTTTGAGAAGTTCCTGCCGCGCATTCTCTAGCTCTTCACGCTCCTTCAGCTCATGGTTGATACGCGCGAACATGAGCGCCTTCTCGTCGTCATTGCCGAGTTCGGGCTGAGCCTGGAGGAATTCCTCTACTGGTATCAATGGCAGTTGTTGATACTTATGGCTGGGTAGATAGTCAGTGTCTTGCATTATCAAGGGGATTATGTCGTATCTACTCGTAAGATTCACATGCTGCAATTTCCCCCCGTAAATGCCTCTCCTCATAATATAGATTCTGTAATTGTAGATGTAGTCTGTCTATCTCCTGCCGTGCCTCCGCTGTTGTCTGCTTTGTATTCCGGACTTTGGTAATGGCGTTGCGATTCAGGCCCCGTAATTGAGCGAGATAGGCGTAGAGCAACTTCTGTTGTTTCGATAATTCAATCTGTACTTCGAGAGAGGGTTGCTGTTCTGCAGCGACCGCATTTGCTTCAGCGAGTCCGATGAGTTTGATGCATTGCTGGCGTGTTTGAGTGGATGTCTTGAGAACGGACTGAAGATATGGATCTATGACTATGTCGCTAGACCTCATCTCAACATTGGCCGCGGGCATTCTGAAATTGTATATTTTAGAGGTATGAGTAGAAGAATATTGGTATGATATGGTCGCCTTAGCACGATTGCTTGCATGCACTAAGCCGAGAGAGGCCAAGATGGGGGTCTTTAGTGGCAGGTCTAGATCCTGATGCCAAGGGATCGTCCCTGTACCTGAACCCTTCGCAATGATGAAATAGGCCCCTCGCCTTCGTCTCAATCTACGTGTTGCAACGGCTTAAACCTCCACCTACAAATTATTGTGTACATACGCTCTTCCCCCGCATTATACCAACATCTCTGTACATACTGCAATCGAGTTGTGCTTCGGAGTAGTTACCATAGCTCGCTTTCGACGCCGAAGTCGCTTCCCCACCTCCTCAACAAAAATACCAAGATTGCAGCGCAGCATACTACATGCACTCTTTCACCTCACAATCGCTCGTTATGGCCTGCTCTAGTCCCTCTGTCACTGTCGAAAATCACGATACATCATTCAATGCTCACACTACCGCTACAACGCCTATACAGTCTACCCCCACCCAACGTCGGCGGCACTCGTCATACCAGCCTTGGCGCAGGCACTCTCATGAACTCGATTCCGACGCTATCTTCATGAAAGTTGACCTGTTCATCTCTGAATTAGAGCGGAGACTAGATTGGATCGAGAACTACGGCAACCTCAAACTTGACGCAACAATCAACCGCGCATATTCTACTTTGGATGCCGTGCGAGACTCCTGCTCGCATGCCTCTGGAGAACTCATCGGCGCCGGAAGGCGGAGGGCAAAAATCCTTGTGGAGACAGTGGAGAGCAAATACAATGATGCATTGCCTACGAGGGAGACACTGGAGGCAAGAGCCCAAGCTGGAATGCGGCTCATGGAAGGCTTCCTCAACGAGTTAGAGAATCGTGCTCTCGCTGTTCGTGACTCTGGCTTTTCGGAAATATTAGACGGTGGCTGGACGATAGCCCAGGAAGGATACGGAAAGGCGAAGGGGAAAGCGAAAGAAGTCGTGGATGAAGGCTTGGAGAAAGCACGCCGTGCAAGGGGAACCCTGAAGGAGAGCATTGAGAATGCCATCCAAATGGCAAGAGACCACCGCCTCATCACGTACGAGGATCTTCCACATCCGTGGCAGGTCAACCCGCACATCACCAGAGGCTATCGGTTTTCTGAGAACAAGATTGATTGCATCAAATCTGCGTTCAATTTCTCCAACGAGACGGTCAACATTTGGTCCCATGCCATTGGATTGGTTATCGTCCTCTCCATTGCTTTCTACTTCTATCCTTCCTCCGTAAACTTTTCCCATTCCTCCAAGACAGATGTTTTTTTTGCCGCGGCTTTCTTTTTCGCCGCCTGCAAGTGCCTCGTCTGTTCCTGCATGTGGCACACCATGAGCAGTATTTCGGAGCAGACCCTGATGGAACGGTTCGCCTGTGTCGACTATACTGGAATATCTTTGTTGATCGCCGCGTCCATAATGACCACAGAATATACCGTCTTTTACTGCGAACCCATTAGCCGCTGGATCTATATTACTACCACCGCAACCTGTAAGCGATCCTTCGGATTCATAATCCCAAATTTTCATGCAAATTTTGGGAGTAACACCATCGCATTTGTCACCCCACTCAATTGCTAGTGTCCAGAAGGGCAATGCTGACGCGGCAATCTTGCAGTGGGCGTTGGAGGTGTCATTCTACCTTGGCACCCTACCTTCAATCGGGCGGATATGAACTGGTTCAGAGTAGCGTTCTATGTGTCTCTCGCGGCAACTGGCTTCGCTCCAATATTCCAACTGAGCTGGACCCGCGGCACCGAATGGGCGTGGATGTTTTATGCGCCCATAGGAAAGTCGATCACCGTCTACTTAGTTGGAGCCTTGGTATACGCGGGTCAAGTAAGTCCGTCCTATTTCATTGTAACCTGGTTATTGATTAATTGGCATTCAGGTGCCTGAGAGATGGCTGCACGGCTGGTTCGACTATGTGGGAGGTAGCCACAACATCTGGCATCTGGCAGTTTTGGGGGGTATCCTATTTCACTATTGCGCGATGCAGAGTTTCTTCTCGGTGGCCTTCGAAATGGGCCGCGAGCAATGCGGGCTTGAGACACTGTTGCGGTGAAGACCATCGATATCATGGGACGGTCATCAAATCAAGCGCTGACTGGCAGCCGCTCTCATAGTACATAGCTGTTCATTTTTAGATGGATAGATAGCGACATGTTCATGCATCCATGCCCGACATTCGCAATTAAGCCAGGCGCGTGATGGTGGACGTCACAGTATAAATTCTGGTAGAAGCGGAGAGAGCGTCTATCCGAGCCTCTATTGGAGATCTGCGGTATTTGGGCATCAATCTGACAAATTGCCGCTCGACCACCATCAACCTTTGATCAATGCAAGGTACTGCATGAAAATCGTTCAGCTGCCGGGCAAGTTACCCAATACCACACATGCTCAATGAGGATATGAGCAGCAATTGGGCGTCGCAAACGCGCAGAGACGGTCGGATTGACATGGGGCGTAGGTTTGCGAGATCGAGGCAAACTCGCGTTCCCTCTAGAATAAACCACAAGGTCAGCCATCACGATGAAGCCAGGTGCTGCCGACGTCCCAATAACAAATTAGAGGACGATGGCTTTTCTACATGCTCTTCTGGCGTCTCTGACTTCATAGTAGAGGATATCTGATTAGATCTAGAATAAGTCCGCGGCCCTGACATGAGTTTATGACCATTAAGCAGGCGTCGCGAACACTACAATAGAAGCAAACAACTCTGCTTTGGATATTGCAATCCTGCAAGCCAGTCTGCAAGCCCCGCCCTGCCTCGGCGGCATCCCCACTACCTCTTGGAGCAAAGGCAATGATAGACTTATTGAGGGGATGGAACTCCAACGTTCACGGACGGTTACAGTATCTGACAGTGTCGATCGCGGCGCCCCATAGATACCCAATGGCCAAGGATCAAGGTCTATCAAAACGGCATTGCTCATCAGACACTACTCGGACAAGCAAAGGACGGCCTTCCACTGCTTGGGTAGGAAGAATAATGTTGCGAGAAAGCTCTGTCATCAATGACTACCTTAGTGGTTGAGTGATTGGCCCTCTCCATGCCATGCTCGTGACTGACGTATCGTGCGTGGATTCGCGGCATTGGCTGAGAGCGATGCATTTATCACCGTCCGAGGGTCAACGATACCCCACCTACCTCCCATGCAGCCTACTGGGTAGATTTGATCGGATACATACCATGCTGGCGGTGAGAGGCTCCCTTGCCGGAGGCTTTATTCGGGCGGACAGCTCATCAATTCCGAACCGCTCTACCTCAAGACCACCAGCAAGGGTCTCGTCATGCCGCCGGAATCCAAGACCCATCCCAAAACGCTTCCAAACATACTGCATCGGGCGTCAAGATCGGCACTTCGACATCAGCGCCGCCTGCACCCCTACATATAGGAATGTTCAATATGTAGTGCTTTAGGCACTGTCTACTTGAGTACGCCGTGCTTTGCGACATAGTGCGTCTCAAGCCAACGTTTGCTTGCGCCTCCACAAAGTCATACAAGACTATATGCTCGTTGGATAGTTTGTGCTTTTCTTCTCCATCATGCTGACAACACAGTCTCTCACTATGTCCCGAACTCATCGATACCATTCTGACCAGTGGGCCAGAACGGAAGGTAGCAGAGGGAGTACTGCCACTCCCCGTGAGCAATATCGAGGACTTCCCCGCAGGTCAACAAGCATCTCCTTGCAGCTTTCGGAGTCATTGGTGGAGTACTAACACCCTCACAGCGCTACAATCCTACGGCCTGATGACTTCGGCGTTGCGCCCTTGGTCCCACGCCAGGCTCAACCTGAAATCTACCAAGCAGTATCTCGAGGTTCAATGCATCCCTCCATTGAAGACCGTCTTAGTCCCGCTAGCGAGTTCCTACAAAGCCTTCCTCCACCACATCGAGATGACCGCATGAACATGGACCGTACTGTGGCCATGACCCCGGCCACTAGCCGACCCTTGTCTTATGGGTCTGTTCACCGGATGGCAAATCTTGATCGATGCGATGATCAGCAATCCAGGACACCTTCCGCTTTCCAGTCATCGTATTCATCTTCCCAACCTGGCTCCGGGTATGGATCAATGCGGTCCCTACCAGACCCTCCAGGTTTCCCAAGCCGTCCAGGTTTCCCGGAAGTGAGCGTACAACCACAGTCATCAAAAAGCACTTATCCTTGGGATACTAGCTACCAATTCTCTCAGGATCACTTTGATGATGACGAATTCTCCTCTGCCAAGAGGAGCACTATCACAGTCGCTGGCCCTTTAGAAGATGAGAGACGCTCCAAGAGATGCCGTGGAGGCCGGGATGAGTTTGAAGGTTCGGTCCAATATCTACAAAAGCCACCGCGGAATGTGCCAGAACCTCATGAACGAGATCTGCCCCCTCTCCCAATTCATTTGAACAATGCAGAGCAAGACGATGTCTTGACTCAGGTGAATCAACGCCTTTCACAGTGTGCCTTTGATTTCGTTGCTCTATATCGCTTTCCAATTCCCATCGAACCAAACAAGCCTGCGGTACTGGTCGCGACCGACAAGGGTTGGACTGAATGGGCATACCTGCTCAAAAGACTGGCTACAAAACGGAAAATACCATCCCACGCAATCTACCAAGGACAGATTAAAGAACTGACAACAGTCCTGGACAATTCCCTGCAGATGCGTCACGCCACAAAGCCTCAGCCAAGGGCACTGAAGGATGATAGATCGGTACTTCAATTCATCTCCGCTGGTATCCAAGTCGGAAAGATGCTCAAGGATGCCTCCACCATGGAGTACCTAGACAAACTTTACCAACAAACAGAGAAGGTCATCCAGGAAAGGACAGAGCCACCACAAGCATACAGGTGATTTTTTTAAAGGGCCCGTAGTCATCCGACTAGGCACCCCAGGGTCATCTCTCGTCCTAGGCTTCTGCGTACCGGATGGAAACCTCATTTCCAAGGGATGGATCCATATGATGATAGCCTTTTCATGAGTAGTGGTCAACAAAGTATCCACAAGCTGTCAAGGAGCTGGGCTAAACTACGTGGCGTCTTTCACATCGCGTTCATCTCTTTCGTCGCATACCTTAGCGTAGTGCGATTAATTCTCATTTCATGTAGTCGAACCTTCCCTTTCTCTTTGGAACGTTATCATGGTCATACTCTTCAATTGGAATCTACTCGCATCTAAGGCCACCAAGACAACAGCGTTGAGTACCAGCTTAGTAGTGTCCGTCTGGATTCAATGGGCATCCTTGAGTCCCTCCGTGCTGAGGTGCAGGATCCAGCACTGGGCGCTTAGTGTCACCCACTGACCGAAGGATTTTCCTGAGGCTGGCATGAAGGCACTCGTCACCTGGACTTCTGACTATATTGGGCCGTGCTTGCGGGACGTCATCTTCGGCATAATCGAAAGCGGATTGAGACTGCTCCATTGAGTGCTGGGAAGCCCGTTCCATCCTTCTTGTTTTCTGGCCACTCATGGGAGACTTGATGTCTGGCTTTCACGTTGCCGCCTTATGCCAACGTTTTCCTGGCTAATGTGGATTTTGTTGTTGGTCGTGAACCGCTACCCCAGCGACGGGACGCGAAAGGCCAACGTATCAGACTACCCCACACAGCGGCAAGCAGTCGCAGGGCGTTGAGATACAATATACGATACTGTTACCGTTATTGCAACAACTCTGACGATGTGCTCCCGCATGACCAGTCTATGCTCACCGTCAGCAATACTGCCGGGTTTCTTGGGCGGTCTCTTACCCAATCATGCATGGAGCTGTCTTCAGGATTTAGTGCCCGCGGATCCCTCATGGCGACTAGCATCTATAGGCTCATCATTGCTGTATGCAATTACAAACACGTGGCTCACAATAGAGTCGGCGGCTTCAAGCGGGGAGAATATTAACCATAGCCAACTACGTCTTAGGGACCCGGGGATCCAAGCGGTTGGGTCTGAATCTCTGATATCATTGGTTACAGGAAAGGGCAAGGCGTTCAATTCGGACGTTCGCAACGGCCAAATCAGGTGATTGACTGGATGCGGGAGCTTGTTGTTGAGAAGCGGCTCAACGCGACCAATTGTGAGAAGATTATATAAGTCACTGTCAGCCACTCAGTGGTGGAGCATCAGGCCGAGTTATGGCACAGCTGCTAAGGTCAGTATCTGCTGGCCGTTGGCGCCGACCCTTTCCAGCGTTTCCATGCTTGGAATTGAGAGTGTCAAGTAAAGGATTCGCAAGTCTATTCGTAGTACATTCGACGCATTGCCATGATACGTTTATTGACACTGATTCTTCTCGCGCGCTTTCGTGCATCAGTGAAGGATTCCCCTGGACGGTTGGATAAGTCACTGCTCAAGATATAAAGACAGCCATCAAGCCGAGTGGGACCTGGAAAGGCACAGCATCATCATACCAGGTAGCTGGGAAGACTAGTGTAGTAAGAGGAACAGTCACACTGATAGCGCGTCGACTTACACAGTACTTTGATCCTTCCTTCCGCGCTCACGTGTGACCCCTGTGCCATTCGTGCCAACTACAAAGCAGAACAGTGGTCACACAGCCGTCAGCTTGAGCACTACGTACTATACACAGTACGGATACCCTTCCTCCCCTCCCCTTCCCGTTTCACGACGTTGTTGATCCTGCTGGGGTTGTTGGTACTAACGGCAGCAGATTGGACGTGGTCGAATCATCGGCCGCAGTAGCACTTATTCAGCTGCAAGGTGGAGGCACGAATCACAGCAATCTTCAGGCCGGCCACGAGACCACGACCAATCATAGGCCCAGGTCAGCGCTTGGAGAAGCAACAGAGACCCAGTCGGCAGCCTCCCATCCCACTTGCCCCCGATTCGGCACTAGTGTCTCGTGGCTCGATCCAATTTCGGGAACACCCAGCAAGCGGCTACACCGGATATCGACTAAAGGGCTTCTAAATCTGTAACACGCTGCATAAGTTGCATCACGTGTCACGCTATCGCAACTAGAATCTTGGTGGTTTGAGAAGACCCTCTCGACGTCTTGGCACCATTATCGTTGCTGTAACCGCCCGATCTACTGCTGGACTTCTACGGGCTTACACCTCCTCCACTCGTTGCACACCGCGCGCTCCCTTGTTCAGTAGTCCTGATTGTGCAACAGAGGTATGCCTGCTTACTCCTCTTCTCCATTCCTTTCTTAAGCCCCGTCTTACCCCAGAAACTCTTGCTTCCTTGCTGCTTGCTGCCACGGCTCATTTTGTGCCCTGCCTGCAGGCCTTGCCAGTCAAGATCATATCTCGAGTCATTCAATTGACATCGCGGTCTCTCCAACTCGACGGCCATCATGCCTACCGCTATCGAAGAGGAGAACTCGACTATGCCATCGCCCCCGGAATCCGCCGAGTCCTCACCTCCCACTATCAACACCATTTCTCCCCAATCAGCCTCCCCAAAATCTCCGAAGCCATCGTTGCTGGCTATAAAGACACCGAACTCCGCAACTCTCCCGTCACAACTACCCAAGAGCCCACTGCCGGAGCGCCTGGAGGCAATCAAGCAAGAAGATGATGATCTCAGAACACCCATCACCCCCCCTCAAGCTTATACCGAGTTCCTCAAAGCACTCTCCCCCGCTGTCTCCACCCCCTCCACCGGCCGAAGCCCCGTCTTCGATCGTCTTTCCGGCAAATCTACACCCATCACCCAGCCTTCCAGCGCCGCAAGCTGCCTTTGCAGTAGCCATGAGAGCCTCAAGCCTCAATCTGCACCCATCGTTCCACCGTCACCTTTCATGAGGCCGCCTAATTCTGCACGCACACCTACCGCTCTACGAAGACTCCGCATCCCTCAGTCACCCGCCTGGTCTCCCTGCACCGACTCGCCGAAAAGCAGTGCACTCAGCGTCAAGAGCAGCACCCTGCGCTCACCTTTCTCACCTGCGGATTGGGCAATCGAGGGAAAGAGCAGGTGCTACGAAGCACCGCGCTCGGGCACCCACAAAGCTGTCAGCGTAAGACAGGTCGTGACACGGACGGTCACCTATACCAGGTCACCAGTCACACCACTGGAACCAGCGCCGAAGGGGAAGAAGAGGCGGCTGGAGTAGATCAGTCTACCATTCGATCCTTGCACACACTCCTTCATTCCCTAAACCCCTTATTCCAACCATCCATTTACATAATCACGACACACACCACCATCTACCGACAATACCGTTCTTTACGATCTAATGTTACGCGACACACAAGGACCCAGGCGCTGCTGCTATCCTCATCTACGGAATGCGACATAGGAGGCACGAATGTTACGGACTTAGGGTATGGGCGGGAAATAACGGGCTCGGCGATTGGCCTTGGGTCTACGGCATCTGCCCTTTGGCAATTGGCTTGCGGGTGTTTTTTTGGAGTTTCTGGACGGAGCAAACGGGGGCAAGAAGGTCATGCACGCTATTTGTGCGCCGAGATACCACATTTTGTTTGTCTTGCAAAACTTGCCTTGAATTCAGATATCTACTTGACTACTGTCCCCAACCATGCTTTCAAGGCGGTCTCAAACACACTGATCAGCAGTGCATCAATCATATCGTATCGTTATGATGACATCCTTGCTTTGCCTGAGGCTAAACAAACAGGGGTTTGGAAACCAACCAGCCGAAGCCGGGGCGACCAAACAGCCCAGCCCAGCCCCACGTGTAGCCGCCCGCGCTAGCTCACGCATGGTGTGTGGTGGCCTTACGCAAGCATGCTAGCTTCCATCCTACCAATCGTATGCTTCAGACATCAGTGGTGGGGATCTGTAACCGCCCGGGCTACTGTACTGTATTTTGCAGCGAGGTGAGCACACACTGAGATCTTCAGCGCTTCAGTGTCATGTGTCATCGTGCAGGATGTTGGTTGGAGTGCTTGATGAGGGGTTGGTTGGTTGGTTGGTTGGTTGGCTGCGAGGTCTGGGATGGGTTGGGTATTTTGGGGTTGCATTGGATTTCTTCACGGGAAGCCTTGTTAGATCTTTTTGGACATTGTTTGTTGGCTTTTGTGCTACTGGAAGCTGGAGACGCTGGGAGTGTGGGAGCGTTATGTTTGTGAGGGGGGACAGGTAAGTAGGATATTCAAGGGAATCTTTGAAAAGATTCCGCTAGTCCCATTTGAGGGTTTCGAGATGGACTGTTGGAGGTGGAATGCCAGAATCTTAAAGATTCCGCTAGTCCCGTTTGGGATTTCGACTTTACTGTCGGGCGTCGCGAATCTTTCCCACGCACGCCACGTCAAGGGAATTTTTTGAGAAAGATTCCGCTAGTCCCGTTTGGGATCTCGAGTCGGTTAGTCTAGTGGTCTCCGAATGCCAACGGAATCTTCCAAAAAGATTCCGCTAGTCCCAATGAGTGTATCGGGTTGAGGTGTGGAACAGAATGGTAAGCGAAATACAATTAATAGAACTGTCAAAGAAACCCAGTCTGATCGTCTTTCATTCTGATGCCGCTCAATAGCTGAAGACCTGTAACGAAATCGTCTAGTATACCATGTAGAAGCATCGTTTCTCAATGAAGGGTTTGGGTGCGAGGCACCAGAAGAGGCGTTTTCCACACAGACCAAAGTCTTGTTGTGCAGCAGTGATGGTCCCCTGATTGACCTCCCTAGAGTTACTCCATAGGACAATATTCGCCATTCAATGGTGTATTTGATAGGCTCTAAAGTCCTGGAGAAGACGCTGTCGAACAAACTTGTATTGAATTGAGATAGACGGCAACACAGTCCAACGCCTCGGACATCTCACCATATGCAACAAGATTATTTAGTACCAACCAGCCACGGGAATTGATATGACCGACCCACCTTGAGAAGTACTTTTTCATGCCTCAAAGGTCGATATTTCAAATGATACTGAGGGTAGATTTCTGTTACACTATAGTACACTGATAATCAATAGTTCGAACGTGTTTCGGATTTCCCAGATTAAAGTCTGGTACAGATGTTGATGATCCCTAATGGTCTGAGGACATAATAGGCTGCGGCTGCTGTCGAATATACGAGATGGAGATGGATTGTATGGCTGAGCATAAGAAACTCGAGGGAAATGTCTACGCGACTTTGATCATAAGCTGAGCCACAACTTCCTGCACTGGGCGCACAGACTGAACAAAATTACAGGTGCAGAATGCGTAAGGTGAGCCCAAATGGAAAATTGCAGTGTGTCCCAAAGCTTTGCTTGTCTTTGGTGAGTTGGGTAAGGGCTGACGCGCACAGGCATTGGGTAGATCGTAAAAGCGGGTCCCTACAATCCAGCTGTGCTTATGAATGGGGTAGGGTTGAGTGGAGCATTTCTCCCTGACACATCGTGTTGGGACTCATTCATCTTAGGTTTTGACAGTCCAAGCCAGAAGCTCCTCGTGTCAAGAGGCAGGAGTCCACACCTCAATGGCTCTGCTTCATGATGGGGGTCGATTTCGGCTTCGGAGGGCATCAATGAAGGTTTGGGATGATTCCTGGATGCCCGAATTCGCAAAATCTGATACGAAGTCCGCTGGCTGTCTGGCTCTTGAATCACGGTGGACCTAGAAACGAAAGTCCTGAATCGTGCCAGAAGGCGGGCGTATGGGGTATCCAAATCTCACGTATACGCTTTAGATTGCCTGAAAATATGACTGCCCCTCGCTTGCATCATTGATTTGATCAAGGCGGTTTAAAGGTGCCTCGTGAATATTCATTATGTTCCTTTCGATGATCGATTAGCACGAGCTAACGCGCTGACCCAAAGTCCTAAGAACAGTACCATTGTATTGTTGATTACGATTGAGAAGTCCAACCGCCAAGGCCGTAAAGTCTTTGACCTGGATCATGTAGCTGGTCCTGATTGAAGCGTGGCAGATGCTTGAGACTCTTCTGTTGGCGCTCCATGGTGTTTAATATCTCTGAGGCGCGTGCGAAGAGATAACGTGGGATTACTGTACAATGTGGAGGATGCGGATGGCAGGTCCTCGAGAAATACATCGCAGATTCTGCCGATTTCTGAAGAGGAGCTCATGATACCTAGCGTCTTGGACATTCGGCCCTTAAGATTTAAGATATGAATGCGTTTATGTTGCCTTCCCCACTCCAACTCGACAATCTCACATATTCTAGCATCATGGACTAGGACGATCCAGATGCCTCAGAAGTTGGACTAGACCTACCCTGATCCACTGACAGGGGCGGTGACCCTTCGTGGCTCCAAGAACCAACCCGAATCTTCCGAGAACAAGGACCCCCAGCCAACGTCGCTGGCGAGCGATTCAAGCCATCAGAGGGTGAGTGGCCATAGGCACGCTAAGAATGGGACAGACTTGATGCACCGTACCCCGTCCTGCTGACCGTGTTCTTTTCAGGGCCCAGTCGAGAGTCATCAGAGCGCTTCTTGCCCATGATCGACACTTTTTACGAAAGCTTGGCCAGCGGGTTGCATACCTCTGAGTCAATCCCGCCAGGTTTGGCAATGACTGTTATCTGCGGTGGTTGCAACAGAGACTATCCGGTGCCCAACAGCTTAATGGTCAAATCTCAACCTTCGGCGGATTCTATCTGTCATCTTTGAACGATGTAACGGGGTCTCCTACTCGGATCCGGGCAACTTGCCCGATCTCACGAGCCGTAAGTGCGGTATGTACTCCGAAGTAAACCTTTCCTCCAATTCTCCTCGTTTTGGCTAAAGTAACGAATGGCTCCTCGTTCTTCTCTGCATTGAATTGATCCACACAAACCATCTGGCATCTGCGACAACCTCCGAGCACCTCAAGATCGACATGCTGTCCGATGCGTAGAGAGCGCCACTCATCTTCTGCATACGGCTGCTCGCAGCCAGGTGACGATGCTAGGGTCTCAGCAATTATGATATTTGCGCGAAAGACCGAAGCATGGGCCGCTTTGCCCTCTTTGAGCTTGATCTGCTCGTTCAAGCGATTGAGGCTGGAACGAGAGATGGTGAGGATAGGACTCTCATTTGATAGAAGGATTGCACGTGGCTCTGCCATCCTGAGCGGAGGACGGACATTCTTGATCGTGGTATCCGAAGGGGCCTTTGAATGACGGGTCGATGGGCTTGACGTCGCTGCTGGGAATCTTGCCAGTGTACACGGGGTACCGACCAAGTTGGTAAAGAATTCTGCAATATCTCTCGAAGAGTACGTCTGTGCAATGATCTTGTCGCCACAAATCTGAAAGTGAGGCTGGGGAGATTTGACGTGCGAGGATTGGAAGACGGTTGGATCATCTGACAGAGGAACGGTAATCTCGTCGGGTGTTGATGGTGGCATGAGTCCGTGATACCGTACCTGCAAGAGTCCCTTTTTGAGGTCAAGTCTTGGTCTGAAAAGTGCCATATTTGGATGCTTCTTCTGACTCAGCGCTGTCCTGGTGCCCTGGTGGACGAGACACCATTCCCGATCCCAAGCTAAGCCTTCTTCCCTGATATCCCATATTGTGTCAGGTGGTATTAACCAACCTCCGCAGCTTTTGATAGGATATACCATTAGCGTCTCAATGTAGAGACCTTGGCCACTTGAAGTAGTAGCTTCGGGCTCCTGCTGAAAGTCTTTTAGACTAACAAAGAATTCCTTAATGAAGTCAACAAACATTGTCACATCTCGCATGATGCTCATGGCACCAAGGCTAACCCTGAGCACGCCCGTCGGCTTGAGTCCTATGATGTCGTTTTCGTTTCCACATCGATGGCCGGCAGAAAAGTTACGCTTCATTTCCCATGGCTGCAGTTCCAACGAAGAAGCGATTCCACCAGGATTGCAAAGACCTCCACTTCGAAGTTGGATGCTCCGTATATCTGCAAGCTTCTCTACCTCCGTGTTACTGACCCATTCCCCATGTTCGTTCTGTAGATTGAAGGCGATAATGGGCCCTTGGGTTCGGCTATCCGTGTACGATGACGACGAGCTGTACATCTTGCAGACTGGGTGATCATTAGCATGGCGTAAGGCGCCCAGATGGCTGAAGAGTTGTTCCGCCAGATAGCTTGTATGTGATGATACACGTTCGATGGGGCCAAAAAGCTTCTCGTGAACGTTCATGGCGTTCTCTAGAGCGATGATGCTGTGTATTGGTAGAGTGCCGTCCTCGAGTTGCTCATGTAACATCCCTTGCTTCTGAATATGCCAATTCTCTGTTCCACACGTGACCATCTCGACAGTCCCACCCCCGAAGTACTTTCTCTTTTGCAGCGCTATAGAGGCTTCCTTGCGGACTATTAACGCTCCCAAGTCTGGAAATCCGAACATTTTATAGAAGCTGAGGACGATAAAGTCTGGGGCTATCGAAGCATTGCTGAGGTCAAGTGGAGATGTTGAGACTAAAGCAGCAGCATCGAGGAGACTGTACACCCGTTTTCCATGCGTTGATGATCGGAGACGCCCGGTCCACGATAAAGGTAACCGACGTCCGTTCATGTTTGATTGAGCAGGGTAAGCAAACAATCCCTTTACATAATCATTCAACTTCGTTTCAATGTCAAACCTACCTTCGAGCCATTCTTCAACTTCCCCGTCGGATCCAAAGCAATGATGCCCACACCTAGCAGCTTCCCTTACGCCGATCAAGCTTGTGTGAGAGTCTCTATGATATCCATACCAAAATCCCTGCTCTTCTTCTCGAAAACCCTCCATCACCAACTTGATACCTGCTGTAGCGTTTGCCACAAAAACCAGGTCGAACATATCTGGATCTGCGTTGAACAACCGTAATGTTCGTGATCGTACGTCTTCTATACGCCGCGTCGATATTTGAGACGACGCGGAAGTTGAGTGAGGATTCCCAAGAAGTGCGGACAACATATCTCTGGAAAATGCATCAATAAGTGATTTGGGATACAGGGTAGTACCAGCGTGGTCGAGGTAGGTCGTGCCTAGACTGTTTGTAAACGTTTGTTACACGCTGTTCGATAGTGAGTGTTACCTTGAAGCATCGGAAACTCTGTTTCCCTCATACAATCAATTTTCCTGTTGTAGCATGCCTTTGGTTCGTTGAACAGTGCGTTTTCTTGGACCTCGTCGTCTGACTTCATGGTGGCCATCGTGGCCTGCCTACCTTGCTACAGGAAGGTGGTAGCGGATACTGAGCACGCATCTGCGTAGACGACTGTCGGAGGACCAAGATAAATTTATACTTCAAGAGTGTGTATGGGTAATGGTTGCAAGAACGACATCGGAGACGCCCGATGGCTGGTGGAAATGCCAAGGCTCGATCCAGGGCATGAAGTCTCACAATGTTGCTTTTCAGTCTTGCATTTGCACCACTACACTGTACGCAGCCCTCACCTTGGGGCCCTGACTCTTTTTGAGTCTCTAGACATCTGGCAACTCCATGTATTGAGCGCTAGGGTAAGTCTATTGTATACCACACGTTGGGAACATAATTGTGTATGCCTTCATTTACAATTATTTTGGCTGGTCAGGTAGCCAGCCGCATAGCGGAAGACTGATAGACCGTGCCATGATCGAACTAGTCTAAAGCGAACAAAGGTCATCACCACCAGCGGGGAGTAAAACTCTACCCCTGGGGTTGCCCATTCATCTATTGAAACATCCATGCCACCCATGCCACCCATGCCACCAACGCCTTGCATAATCATAGCCTCCAAGGCGTCATGAAGGAAATCAGGGGTATCATGTCGAATGTTTCACCAGTCTCCGTCCCCACAAATGCAATTGCTCAGTCGCGCGCACTTGATCCGGCCATCCAGCCTTCTGCCTCTTTGCCTCCATGGTTCCCGCTCTGCAGATACCGAGAAAGGGCGGACCAGGATGCGCAGTATATTAGTGGGAAATATGACTCCCTGCGAATGAATTCAAACCATCAAGGTTTCATTCATCATATTAACAGGTAGTCCCAGCCCTTCTGCTGCATCACGTCCCGCCAGTGAACGTTCTGCCCTTCTCCTGCATTGTCCGATTGGTGCCAAACTTCCTGAAGCAGGCGTACCATTCGGCCAAAACTCCCAAACTCTGCATGCTCGCCGAGACATGCTATGCGATCCATGAAAAGGTGTCGAAAGGGTGAGGTGGGGGTGCTCATGGATCCACCAATTAGCAGGGGCCAGACAAGCGAGCGGTCGAATCCTTCCGGTCCGGAGGGAATGTATTCAAGGACACCGGCTAACCTCGTCAGGAGGCCGAGCATTGTGTCCGAATGTCTTGAAGCCCCTGGCACAAGACTGCACAGATATATCCGTGCGGCGACCCTGAACATGGCTGTCATATTTCTTGAAAGCTGTCTCGGGCGGAGGGCCCCACTCGACGAAATGGCATTGTCCAAATCATACTGTGGTGGCTCAGTTGTATCGAGATGCTCTCCAAGCGAAGTGATGTGTTGACAGAGCTGCATGTCATCGAGTTGGCCACTGACTTTTAGGGCGTCTAGACAGGCAATCTCTGAGATCATGTACATAACCTTATCATCGCATCCCATAAGCTCGCATAATCCAGACGTAGACTGAGCCATGTTCTTCTCTCGGTACGTATCTGCAAATTGAGGAGACCTGCCTAGCATAGTCGCGCCAAGGATGTCGATCCACGAAGTCAGGGTCATGCTAAATGGAGGATGTGGGTGTACGCCGTTCACGTGCTCCATAGCGTGCGGTAATTGAAGTCTCCTCACGAGACTTGTACCCGCTTGGAAATGTTGGTGCCATGGAATATCTGGTAACGAATCATCTGGCCGTCCAACTGAGCACTGGAAAAAGATCATGCCCAAAGTTGCCTCCAAGATCTGCTGGTGGTCAGTGTCTCGCTGCAATGCTTCGCAAAGCTCCGCGACCGTCGCATAGCGGTGGCGCATGATATCGCTGTCAATTTGATCATCTTGGACGAGGCGCGTAGACTTCAGATGGATCGCGGCAACGCTGAGACAACAGTGTAGGTAGCACTTGTTCGATTCGAGGGCAGGGAGAATGACATCCGATCTTGCTGAACCAGGTCGATTTACTTCAAGGACTGGGAAGATGAGTCTTAAGACATTATCGATGAAATGATCCAATAGAGGCCTGTCAGAGTCTTCAACTTCTATCCGTATCGACTGATTACCCAATGGTGCATCATAGCCAAAGTCAAAGTCCAGACCTTCCTCGGCACCAAAGACATCGGTATCTTCGAATATTCCTTCATGGACCCAAGCGTCTTCTGGAAATGGCGTCATGCTGGACGTTACTGGGGGCGGTTGGTAGGTGCTGAATGTCGAGGTGGAGGAATCTTTTCGCGTGGGTACATCGTTGACGTACATTTGCCTCTCGGTCTTTATGTCAACTTCGTACGGCGTTGGTGGGTACGGCTGGTAGTGTGGATTTATGTCGTAGGGCGGTGAGAGGACATGAGGCTGTCCGTAAATATCGAAATGATCGTGTATTTGTGGTTGGTTGATATCATATTCGGGCGAGTATTGGGAGTCGACTGATGGGGCGCGGGTTTGTGGTGTGACTGAGTAGGTGGCTGATGTTGGTAAAGAATGTGAAAGCCCTGGAGGAGTGTCCGCACTCATCTGCGTCGTCTTCTCAGAAACCTTTGTACGCTTGATGATGCTTTTGATGTGTTCCTTCTGTTGCTTCCGTTGTTCGTTGTTGGTCCACCATGCTGGTCTTTTGTATTCACACTTCAGCCCCAAGTGCTTGCATGCTCTGCATTGACCTTTGCCCTCATCGCACTTCTTCCTGCGTAGTCGACATGTGAAGCAACCTAGTATCAAAGATGTAAGTCAACAGTCACACGTACCAAAGCTTCCTCGACTTACCTGAACGTGATCTCCTGTGCATTTTATTGCTTTCTTTTGCTTTTGGCGGTGAGTGCTTGGGCGCAACCATTGGGGCTGATTTGCCCGTCGTTCCAGCTGCCTTCGATGACATCGATCGTATTCTTGGCTAGTATCGTTTGATGATTTAGAGAGCCCCCAAGAAGACGATGGATACACTCGTTGGGTATTGAGGATGGCACGCAGCGAGACCGGATTGATGGTTGGGTAAGTATTAGTGAGTCGAAGCCAGCTTCGACGTATGTGGATGATCGGGTGGGAGAGCAATGTTCCAACAGTCTGCCGTAAGGAGCCTTGGAGGTTGAGGACTCGGGCATCTTGAATATAAATACTGTACTACATATCTCCGGTGGTAAGGCGTGGTAGCCACATGTTCTAAAAATGAACATGCTGTTGAATGAGGCCGCCCGATAGCCAGATTGCTGGAAAATACGCCAGCCCTGCACAGATGTGGACGAGGTCGCGCCGCGAGCCTGCAATTGGTCCAGCGATTCAAGAGCTACTGGAAATGACAGACCGTAAAGCGTCGACAGCAAAAGAGGGGTAATTAGTCTGTGTAGCTAGTCGTTCTGGGAGCATCAAGAGCTATTTTTGCTCTACAGGCGCCCAATCCTGGAGCTATCTCGCAGCTACCCCTGTCGTCAATCACGATAAAGGTCCATGTTGGGTAAAGATCCGGAGAGTAATCAACAGCTACTATCACTAGGCACTAGCCACCGCCGTGCATGCATGCAAGCGGAACGTTTGACAAAACGACATCGCTTCGTACCGCTTCTGCGTCCAGCTAATGCACGCAAATCACTGCTATCACACTAATTCCGCTGCTTCCCCGTGCGCCCTCTCGTTCATTTTGAGCGAGGAAGGATTCGAGCTTGCTGCAATGGTCGCGAGATCATGCACAATATATTGCTCGAGTAGTCTCTACTCTTGTACAGCAACCCCCCTGACAATCTCCAAAACGAGCTGAGGCCAAGAATACTCTGGGCATCCTTCCCAACCCCCTCACGCAAGCGATAGGTAAATTGCTTAGTAGGCTTTCATTTCGCGAAATTCAAGCAGATTCTACTTCGACCAGCCATCGAAAATGATGCTGCGGCGCTATTCGGGTCCATGTGAAAGCATCTCTCTGGTCTTTGAAGTCTTCAGATACTTGGCGAGGTAGGTGGTTGTGAGTGGTTGTTAGATTATCGCACTATCGGTAGCCTAAAAAGCGAACCAGTCCCGTTCCTTTAGTACCCGCTGAGCGCCAAAAAGTTATCAATCCCTGAAAGCGGGGAAAGACGTGATGGCAGGTAATTATGTGGCTTCACGGCACGGGAGAAGCTGAGTTAAGGCTTCGATAAGGACCAAATTAGCAGCAAAAAGGGCCACATCGATCGTAGCAGCAGCGTGATGTCATGAAGAAAGCCTGCTAAGAATAAACAAACATAATGACTGCATCGGGTGGTTTCGATATGCAAGCAGTGAAACAAGGTCAATTTGGCTCTTTTCAAGATTAGACTCCTCTGACGCAAATCATTGGCTGAACGTCACTCCTTGCGTTCGAGTCGGTATCGGATACAACATTTCCCCTCAATCATGTGCTTGCTACGGAAGTCCAGAGGACCTCGTGGACCTCTGGAACAGCCGGTGTATTGGATCGGATGCTTTTCAACCCACAAGGTAGCGGAATCCCGGCCAAGGACTCGTGATGTGTGAGTAGGCATGTGGCGACCGTTCACCGCCTTGGAAGGGAGAATGGACAAAGCCCAGGTGACCCAGGATGATATCCGTAGGATTCGGCAGGCCCCGAGATCTTGCCTTCAACGGCCGTCGCGGGCTCACATTGGCCTGCCCCGCGTTTTCGAAATACAAATGGCAAGTCGCTGTCCTGATTGACCAACATTGGAATTCCCAAGTGACAGCCCGCATGATTCGAAGGTCATGTGAGCAGTGGCACATGGAAACATTCAAAGATCATTGGAGCTGGCAGGCGGAGAAATCAGAGCGTGGAGATAACCATGGATCTCTTGACTCGTACCAGTGCTTGATTGATATCCGGATGAGGTGATGAAGCCCACGGCAATAGTGGAGAAGCTTCGTATTGTTTTCCCATGCAAAACATAGTATCTATGTATGCGATCCGTCACCCGCATTGACTTTGCCCTTGCATGGATTCTGTGGGATTCACTTGGCTCGTCACCAAGTTCGGCGAAGATACTGTCCGGTCCAGAATTGGTGAGGAATCGCGACAAGCCAATTGCTGTTAGGATAAGGCATAGCCAGTGGACGATGAAAGATTATGTATCCTGACATTGTTGAATCGCTGTAGCTCACGTAGAACCGTGGAAGCCTTCGCCGCCCGTGTGCGAGCCGACCCTACCTGCTTACTGATGCGATGGATTGGTTGACCGTTAATTGGTTGCATGTTGGATTCGGTACCATCTTTTGACGAGGATTAGCGTGAGCTTAGTGGGCGGTTAGAGAGAGAATGTTGGATTTCCGTGCGTGGCACGTCAAAAGGGTCGATTGATTGGGATCGCGATAGCACTAGCGGGCGCCTCTTATGCAGCTCAGCACTCGGCGCACCTGTGCGCTCACGAATCGCAAAGAGAGCTCTTTGCTTGCGTCGATCAGAATCCAGCACTATGTGATGGCGTGAAGAGTTGCCATGACTAGCATGGACCTTAGCATGTGAAACTCTACTTAAAACGCTGCCCCTAGAATACCGAGTACAGCGTGGGCCTCCTCCATAACTATGCCCAAGCGCCCATCGCCCAACTGACCTCCGTTTCTGTCCTTTTCTTGTCATCTTTTCTCTTATAGCAATATACGATACACACGTAATAGAATCATCCGCAAGGAAGCACATCTTTTCTTTCTAGTTTGCAGATACATCTTACATGCCATTGACTGTCACTTACTGAATTGTCCTCCCAATGGTAAGTCATCCAATTGTGCAACTTTGACGTCTGGCATAACCTCTAAATCATCTCCAGGCATTCACGCCAATGGCGTCGAGCCACAGCGGGGTGGAAATGTATCAGAAGGGCCACGTCCCATCAGTGTTCGCGCAGACACCTCGACCAATGTCTCGAGCAAGCGACTCCTACGAAACAGAATTCGAGGATGAGGACATGAGCGACTTTGAGGAATATGCTGGCCGAACAAGTGAAGACTCGGTAAGTCGCAGCAAGGTGGGTGCGCGAAGCCGTCTGACGTTTCCCGGCAGTTTGGTAACCGAAGTAACACGACTGCGTCTACTCTCGAGGAATTACGGACTCCCGCCTCAAACAGCATCAGCGCTTTCAATTTCCAGTTACCACTAGAGGAGGCAGGATCAATGAAATCTGTGGAAGGCCCGGTAGGACCTCACCTCTTCCGCACACCGTCAGCTTCATCCCAGGAGCAAGACATATATATCCAATGGTCGCCGGTATCGCCAGAAAAGCACAGGGCTGGACCCAAGCATGTCTCACATGCAAAGTCACCAATTGTGGTTGGAGAACCCCCTCCAAGCAGCGTATCTTTCCATACCTGGACATCACATCAGGTTGCAGGGTGGATGAGGTCTACTGGAATGCCTGAAGATATGGTGGGAAAGTTTCGCATCAACGACATCTCCGGTCCGATCCTCAAGGATCTCCAATTTGGTGATTTGAAGGAGCTTGGTATTACCTCATTTGGTCAACGTCATTTATTGTGGAATGAGATTCGCACTCTTCGAGGAGGTCTGAGTGTACCCTCCACCCCAGCCGACGGTTCGTGCTACTCGCCAAGTGCGGCAGGGGTCGCTGTCGCTCCGCAACAGCTGAGTCGTGAGCGACGTGCGAATGAATGCTCGAATCCTCCGAGTCCGGATGATGGCTCAAACAAATCACCTGCCGGAGGCCGGCGACGAGCCAGAAGAGCTTTGCGACCGGATGATGTCATCTCCCCAGGGGAATCTGCTTCAATCGTCGCCATTGAGCAGCTCTTACCCAAGCCCCATCATTGCTCAAAGGGAGAAAATTGTTCGAAATGGCAGAAGCAACAGCGCAAGCTGGCCAAGATCATGAAAGAATTCCCTGGGGAATTCGAGCAGATCGTCGAAGCCAGTACATCCCCCAGCGAAATCACAATCCGGCCAGTATCCGAAGCTGTACCGTCTGTGGTTGCGTCTTCAGACCTGTTGGGTGCTGGGCGCTTGCCTGCTCTTCGTATTAATGAGGAGGCGCTCAAGATTGTCGAGTCACGTGACCCTCAAGAAAATGTCAGACATTTCCTCAGCTTCCAGCATCTGGACGAGCCGGCAGGCGAGCCCACGACGCCTCCTTACGAGATGTTTCCTCCTCTCTCACCGCCACGCAATACGCAAGCTCCTCACGGGAACCTGAGCACGCTACCCAAGCTAACTATTCCAGCGGCGCAGCCACAGGATGCGTTCTCACCTGATTCTCGCACGGTCATCCAAACATATCGCTCACCAATCACAGCTATGCGAGATAGTAGCTATCACGATATCTATAGGCTTGGTAGCCCGGCGTCCGCAATGGACGTTCCCGTCACAGCTATCCCTTTGGGGCCAATTGCACGTGATGAGTCCCAGTCTGTCCCCCCAGATATGCGCTTTGGGGAAGACCCAATCCAGCGGTCTACTTCTCGCACTACTCATCGTCAGCCATGGGAGCCATGGTCCCCCATTGATCGACCTAGAACGTCGAATGCTTTGGAGCGAGCCACTTCCATTCAACGATCGGTATCCAAGACATCTCATCGCCGCCAACCAGCCTTCGCTATGGCTCCTGTAGAGGAGACTCATCTCTCGCCAATCGACGATGCGAAGACTCCGACAAGTACCGATGTCAACCAGGCCGGCTGGATGAAAAAGCGCAAGACGAGAATGCTTCGCCACGAATGGCACGAGCACCACTGCCGCCTTAACGGTACCACGCTTGCTATGCACAGAAACTCCAAAGCCTTGGAAGCTCTCGAGTACATTGACGTTGACGAGTACGCAGTCGCCTGCTCGTCGCTCGCTTCGAACAAACTCAACACGGCATTCAGGTCCTTGAAGATCAACAGCAAGAAAGACAAAAAAGAAGACGCCTCAGCCTTTAGCTTCCAGCTCGTCCCTGCGGCCGAGAAAAAGGGCATTCTCAATTCCGCAATCGGCAAGACGCACCATTTCGCCGTCAAGACTCGAGACGAACGTATTGATTGGATGCGCGAGCTCATGCTTGCAAAAGCTTTGAAACAGAAAGCTGCTGGGTGTGAGATCAGTCATAACGGTCAGATGATATAAGTCCGCGGTTCCAGCTGGAAACGCCTACACTCCTTTTGACAACCAGCCTTGAGGGTTGGCATCCTTTTTGAGTACACGAATGACTCTTTATGCAAGCGGTTGGTTATTGTGCATAGCGAATCAGGGATATCATTGGGAGGCCATCTTTTGTATTTATGGGAGGCATAGCGTGGACCTAAAGGTTAAATTCTTTGATCATCTCTTTCGGTTGTCATCATCCTTCTTCCAGTGCACTTCTTGGATACGCCCCTCACGATACCCCCTTTACCAAAACAATAGCTAGGTAGACAAATGCGAAATGAACTTACGTCAATTGAAGATCTTGACCAGTCCCAGCGAGAGTCTAGCCTCTGGGATGTAGATCTTGCGAATCTTTGAGCTTGTGTCCTGTTTGGCGCGCGGCATCCTTATCACATTCCTCTTTTCGGAAGAGGCTGGGCTTTCGCATCTGAACCCCTCTGCTGCCTATCTAGAATTGATGGAATGACTTGACATAGCGGCTCCATTTAGTCAATCACAGCTGCTTCTTGAACGAAATCGGCCACTGTGACTGCCGTAGTGTTGCTGGATTGGTCTTGATTAAGCCCTTGGTGTGACAATTTCTTTCGGCTAAGGCAGATTTCTCTTAGAGAGTCTTCTGGCAAACACTCATGTTGACCTGAAAACAGAGATCTTATTTAAGGGTTTGACATAGTGCCAACGGAAACCAGGTCCAGTGTCCTGGAGTAATCCGGAAGTGGCCAATCAATCTAAGTACGGACGTCAAGCCAATCCGCTGCTAAACGCGCTAGTATCGCGCTAAATGACTAAATTTACAGCAGAGTTCTAGCCGTAATTACATTGGCGAACTGTTAGATGCTCCGAAGACTGATATTGGGATCTCAATAGCCGAACATTTTCCCTTTTCGACATGTAAACCCAGTTTGCACGGCATATTTTGTGGCGAGTAGCATCGATGATCCTTCATCTGTACACAACTACCACGGCACACTTCCCACTCAAGGACCAGCCAGTTGAACGGACAATCCTTCAATTTGTTGAAAACATCTTGTGGGCATAGTCTCTGAATTTTGGGTATCATGCTTACCGCTCGACTATCTGGCACTGGCAGAATTGTATCGCCCTTATGTGTTGGTGACCACGTCATGACACGAGCTTGCGGCTTAGGAGTATTGATTTCTTGCATCTTTCAACGGAGAAGTTCGAGCGATTTTGTCCGGAATGGCGGACCTTCCGTATATCAAGATGAGTTGGCGGCAGTCAAGCGCATGGATGGCAGGTTCCCCGTAGTCCAGCAGGAAGCAGAATCCTCAAAACTTGTGGATCAGGAGCCTCCGATGCAAAGGGATGGGCTGGTCATGGATTCTACAGTGGACCGTGGCAAGCTGAGTCAGGCTGAGATCTACCAGAGTAGGTCCCTCCCAGTGGAGAATGAATTGGTTGCACTAACACGACAACAGGGTATTATCAGATACCTCGAAATCCTCGGCGGTTCTTCCAGCTTGGTAGGGTATAATACGCCTGACAGTCGGTAATGAATTCAAGGCTAATCTAAAATGAAGGTTTTTGCAATGCTATCGATTGATCGATGGTATGGAAGGGCTTCGGTCGCGGATGAGTCTAAGGTTACAACGATAGCCTATGGCGAAAGAGTGTACCATTCCTTTCACTATTTCGTTGTAGTAAAGCAGTCGATGCCTGGTAGACGTTTCAGCTACTGCAGGCTAGTACCAATATCAAAACAGATTTATGAACGCTAAAGTATTTGCGAAGCCGAATAAACAAATTCAGGGACAGAGGCGCCACAGGGATTGCCAAATCCGTGGCTAATCATGCTATAGTCTACTCTGGAGAACTCCCGCCTGAAAGATCTCTCGGAGAACAGAAGGTGACGAGGGATCCTTTGCGGGTTATGATGCAAAGGGGAAGATGGCTGCCTAGATCCCAGATTGATTTAGAATTGTTGTATCCAATCTCCTTTGACACAAAGGTCTCTTGTGTTGGAGACATGGACTCGATTTCAGCACGCAAGCTTGCGCAATACCAAAAAGAGGTTGATGAGAGGCACCACAATCCATGGATGGACGAGTCGGCGCCCTCTGACTACCACTTGGAACTTGATAACTTGAAGGATTGATACGATGTGGAACTTCTCGACGGTAGAATGCCCTCAAAGATGTCGCTGGTAGCCACAAGGGCCCAGCCATATTGTACAAGCTCCGTTCGGTAGGCGAAATGTTCTAGAAAACGCTCTTGGTGGTGAACAGGTTTTGAGGACAGTAGTATAGACAGGCTTCACCTAGCAGAGAGAGTGTTATTCAGTTCGTTCTTAGTGGTAAAAAGGCCTTCGAAAAATGGTGTATGCTGGGTCCAAAATAGTACTTTCTCACTCGTTACAGGACTCGTCAAGACTACCGTTGGCTGCAGGAGATCTCTGAAGGATCCTGATACACAAGATGATTGAACAGCAGGTCTGTCGATCAACGCTCAGCATGTTGCTAATCAAGCACAACCCACAAGTGTTGGTACATACCTGGCTTATGCTCAATATCCGAAGGAATCCTGGGCGCTGCAGCTTTTATCACATGGAGAACAATTCATGCTCAGAGCGCCGTACATGGCTTGCATGACTACTGAGGACCGAGGATTCGCCTTTAATAGCCCGATTAATTCTAATCTACACGTACCGTCATATCGAGTTATTGTCGGTCATGAAGGCGTCTTCACCTCATCCATCATACAAAGGTCATTACCACGTGCCCCTGGAAGTCCCAATTCACTCAAATGGACAATACCAAAAGCGCCAATCGCCTCATTGTACCAGGGCTAAATGCTAGGAAACGACGCTGAAGCGCAAGATGGAGTCGCAAAACCGTAATGATCAATTATCAGGGGGCTTAGGTGCAAGGTCTGAATGACGCCCAGATTCAGGTCCTTCAGGAGGATGGAATGACTGATCGATAGGCCGAGGGTCTGATTCGGTGGGCGACATATGTGTCTCATGCACAATAGTAGAATCTTTGGAATCGTGCTCATTGGTCGGTGCCTGAGGGTCCTGTCAACTATTATAGTCGTGCAGAGATCACACAGCAACTTACAACTGAATCTTCTTCTGCACTGCTTAAACCACGTTCGAGCGCTAGCCTCTGAGCACCTTGCCTCTTCTCCTCCAGGTGTACTTCCTCCTCTCTCCGCACACGCTCCTCCTCTTGCTTGAGATCAATCATAGAGGGCACGTCCTCCTCGGTTGTATCCACCAGATGGGGCTTTTTACCGCTAGAAGCACTTGTACGGCGCCTCTCGTTCTTTGTACCCTTACTCGATTGCGTCTTCGTCGAAGTT
>JAABUL010001993.1_pt1 | contig 35964 bp, 37 predicted proteins | sample 5559151 | NCBI WGS metagenome assembly JAABUL01 (sample SAMN10711876, study PRJNA513368) | rock metagenome | isolation source: Antarctica rocks | place: Antarctica: Victoria Land, Pudding Butte sud | reverse complement strand
GGCTCAGTGATTTCAATGGATCGGGATATGATTCAGCAGCAGCGCTGGGCCTGAAGGGGAGCAAAGCGTTAGGAAATGAAATTTCAAGCCACTACCTGCCGAGGGATCCAATGATGGATAATGGAGTCGAATCGGACTTGTTCGCATTGGGTTCCGTGCTCTACGAACTTGTGGCAGGGCAAAGGCCCTATGAAAGCCTGGATGACGAGTTTTGCACATGTTTTTTGGGTCGGGAGGTTGAACAGAATAGTCAAAGGTACGCTTTAAGCGTAGAATAAGTAAAGGACAAGTTCACTGTGTCTGTGCCAGAGGACTTCGGTCAAAGTTGGATAAAGTCCCTTGATTGTACGACTTCAGCTGTCACAAGAATCCTGTGGGAAGTGGCGAAGTCGAGACAACAGGTATTCTAAACAACGAGGGCAGCTCAAGCCGAGACCGAGGAAGCCATTTCAGGCTCCCACCTGCTGGCGCCCCTGCCTGGTGTGGCGGGGAGGCGGGCTTTTATATCTTCCGGGAAAGTGGAGGGAATCAAATTAGTATTGTTGATGATTTTCCGTACTCTGGACGAAGATGGGGGATGGTGGATGGGGGATGGGGGATGGGGGATGGGGGATTTGTTTGGGTACGAAGGGAGATATAAACTGTAGATGTGTTTGCGGTTTGGAAGATTGAGTCTATGTACTGTACTGTATGTACTGTATGTAGTAGGTAAACCCCTATACATACATAGCTATGTAGGAGCTGGTTTTTTTTATCGACTGTTCCACTACCAATCTGTTCAAACCCTCCTTTCCTTTCCTTTCCCTTCCCTTCCCTTCCCTTCCCTTCCTTTCCACCCAACCCCCCTCCCTTCTCTACTACCATTTCTCACTCCAGCCCCGCCCGTTTCCCCTCAATTGCCGCCCCCCCTTCCCCTTTTGCGCTCGTGACAGTCCTCCTCAGAACCTCGCCCGCCCCTTTTTCCACCCTATGTCCAAAGCAGGGAAGAAGTTGGTTCTATGGATCTTGACTATGAAGGGGGATATGAATATATACACACTGTTCGGAATCTTCCTAACCCAGCACCCCCCCAATCCCCTCCCTCTTCACCGGTCTCCCCACCCACTCACGCCCCATCCATCCCCTCAATCATCCCCCGATTCAGCCCAATCTCCTTGAGAATCTCCCCCGCCCCCTTCTCAACCAACAGCCTCGCAACCTCCCACCCGCACTCCTCAGCTTCCTCATCACTACCAACGCGCTGACTCCGCTCCGCCTCGACGCAGGCGGTGCCGTCAAGGGAGACGACGGTGGCGCGGAGGTGGAGGAGGCCGGGGCCTGGGTCCTCGTGGTTTCGGGTTTGCGGGTTTTGATTTTGATGTTGATGTTCTGCGCTGGTGGGATCAGGAGCAGGAAGATCCTCCCACTCCGTCTCCACACCCACCGGGACGCTGCACCCGCCCTCCACCGTCCGGAGCAAGCTCCGCTCAGCCACACACTCCCACCCCACCCGCCTCACCCTTACCCCCTGCCCCGCCATTAACCCCTCCACCCACTCATCCTCCTCCCGCACCTCCACCCCCACCGCCCCTTGCCCCACCGCGCGCATCATGCCTTCTGCCCGTCCGATCCAGCTCGAGATCCGCTCTTGTAAGCCCAAGCGCATCACGCCCGCGCCGGCCAGGATCAGGCAGTCGAAGTTCAGAGCTGGGTCGCCGAGTTTGCGCAGCCGGGTGCCGATATTGCCACGGACGTCGGCGAGAACGAGGGATGGGTAGCGCCGGCGGATCATGGCTGCGCGGCGCACACTCGAGGTGCCGACGACGCTGCCGGGGGGGAGCTCCGCCAGTGTTGTGGCTCCGCCCGGACGTCCAGCGCGCATAACGACGACATCGCCGGGGCTGCCTCGCGGGCCGACGGCAGAGACTTTGCAGCCCTTGGGCAGTTTTGTAGGCACGTCTTTTAAGCTGTGCACGATGCAGTCGATGTCGCCGCGCAGAAGGAGGACCTCCAATTCTTCGGTCCAGAGGGATTTGCCGGTTTGGGCGAGGGTGTGTAGGGGGGTGGTTTGGATCTGGTCGCCTGTGGTGGTGGTGGGGTGGATGGCGTAGGGGGTGTGGGGGGAGGAGGAGTAGAGGAGGGTGGTAAAGAGCGTTGTTTGGGCGAGGGCAAGGGCGGAGGCGCGGGTGCCGATGTGGAGGGTGCGGGGGGCGGAGGAGGTGGTTGTAGTGGTGGGTTGGAGGTTGGAGGGAGTTTCAGAGGGTTCGGTGGTGGAGAGGAGAGCTGTTGCGGATGCGGGGTAAGGATTGGGGCCAGAGTTCAATTGAGGCGAGGCGGAGGAGCTCATGGTGGGATATGGGTTAGAGGAGGGACAGGAGAAGAGAAGGGAAAGGTAGGGAAATAAATTGTGAGAAGGGATTTTTACGTTCAGAATTGGTGTGAGTTGGAGTAGATGGAGGAATCTCGGATATACCGTATTTTGTAAAAAAGATATAGAATACATCAATACAAGAGGTAGACCATCTCAGCAAGCAATTTTCATGCGATTAAACGCACATCGACAGTCCATCACTTGGTAGAGTAATTCAACCAATCCCTGAGACGTCTGCAGAGGCCATTCATGGTACATCGTTCCAAAGCTCTAAAAGCCAGTTAGGCAGACAAGCTTTACCGTCAAACGTTGTTGAAATCTTCACACAAACGCTGGTTCTGAAGAATAATCTGTAAACTGCATTTATATGTACAAATTCAAGACAGGCACATAGTATCAATCAGATACTTTTTCAAAGCCAAGCCCATTTGATATCCCAGATGTAATCAACCAACGCATCCCGCTTATGACAATCCATCCTAGAATCCTCAGCCGTCGATGCAAAACGTAGAATCATCAATGGTCATCAATGTTCATCCCAGGTCATTGAGCGACCGCCTGACTGGGGGGCAGCCAAGTCCTCCTCTCATCCATACTCCTGCTAACCCTCCCGCCAGGGGTAAGAGGGAGCTGCATTCGTGACCTCGTCATGCCATCATCTTCGTCATCGCCATAGGCATCTGTGAATCTCGCAAAATAATCGGCATACCCACGGCTCGGATCACCAGCCACAATGCTGTCGTATTGTGGTGGCGGAGTCAGCATTGGAGGTGGAGGTTCTTCGTCTTCGAATGCGGGAGGGTTGAAAGATGGTTGGCGGAGTAGATGCATTGGTCTACTGTCGCCCGAGTTAGGGTTGTGCAAATGGGCAGCTTGTGGTCGAGTTAAATCGGCGGAAGGAAGAGGTGGAGGTTGTGAGATGATGTTGAGGCTGGAGGAAGATGAATCATTTCCGGTTTGAATATCGTTTAGTGTCGGTAGCAGTGATGAAGGAGAGTTCCGGCGCCTCAAAGCCCCAGGGCAACCGCATTCATAGTGCTCGGTCAGGAGAGTGGAGGATTCAGGGGACGTGTAGGCTGGAAGAGCAGTATTTGCTTGGGTTGCACGACACGATAAGATGTGAAATGGTGAATCAATAGAAATTTCGAAATGTCGACGTTTGGATGGATCAGCGGTGTCTGGTTTCGAGAGTCTCATTACGATCTTTAAGCAACGTCAGCATTGCGCAGCGAGCAATTACGACATCAAGAACATACCTTGATCCAATGATGCACCTGAATGGCGTGATAGGTGGTATCAAAATGGATTTTGTGACTCTTATCCCTCTCCTTCACTGAATGACAGCTTGGCAATTGCACACTGAATTCCATCTCTGTCGGGCCAATATTGTGCTCACCGTCCAAATTACCTAGGAGGTTGCCTGTGTCTCGAGGAACATTCTCATCCCCTGCTGCTGCGGCCGCTCGGCCATCATAGGATACTCCACCTCCCGACGTAATCCGCATGGAGCTACCGGGGTAGGCGCTCGTGCTTGGTCCGTCTGCTCTCTTCTCAAAGAGTTGAATTTTCCGTGTCGGTTCCAGTCGATGAACACGCTTGTTGCCTGTATAGTATTGGATATTCTCCGTCACGAAAACTTTGATTCGATGACATTGAACCTTAGCTAGCGGAGTGAGCTTGAAGGCTATTGGGACTTGTGCGCCAAGAGGAAAGGATTTGCCGGAAATGACAATGTCGTAATGCAGCTGGTCTTCCCAATTTCTGGAAATGGCAATAGGCTCTACCTGCTCCAGAGAACCTTCTGATGGCGCACGGATAAGAGTAACCTCTTTCGAGCCCAGAAGATTGGCCCGGAAGGCTCCAGCACGTTCCACAGTAGCTTCCAGGAAGTATTTGACATTGCCCAATTCAACATCGATTGTCTCCGGAAGCCGTGAGTCAATTGGAAGCTCGAAATTGTAGACGTAATGTCCAGGTGTAAACGTGCGATATCCCTTTTGAGCCACAGTAGATCCTCCATTCGCCGATTCCCCTTTGCCGAAACTACGAGATTGATTGACTTGTAGTGAGAGAAGCTTGGCTTCTTTTGCAGTTAGTTGGCCACTAACCGAGGATCTTTGCAATTGATCGACGACGGAGGTTGTAGACCCAGTGACTCCAAGCTCTCTAGTGGTAGACGAAGGACCTTTCAGAGGTTGCACCGAATCAGCTCCAGACCCATGCTCCGCTGATTGGAACTGTGCGTTGAAGAATGGCCACGTATGATTCATAATACTTTCCTTGTCTTTGAACTCTGTCTTTTTGGGAGGGATGCCTTCGGGCCATTCGGTTTCTGCCCGGCCGCGGAAATTCAACGATATACTTTTGATCTTGGCACTTTTGGATACCCGTAGATGCAGGTTGCCTCTTAACATGGTTGTTGTTCGATCTCCCAAATCGGTCTGGTCAAAGCCTTGGAGAAAGAGAACTGGCTCGGCCAGAGCTATGGATAGAGATACGCCATTCCCGGATGCGAGGGTCTTCTCCTCCCCACTGACACCTCCGATACCCGAAATGCTCGTACTACTTGCTATCGATGCCGGCCGGGGGTTGCCCACCAATGATGGCCTATGTACCATACCGCTAATTGGTCCGCTTGGTATAGAATTACCCCTAGCATGTCCATTCCTAACTCCTTCCCCAACCGCCATCCCAGCGGTACGCCGCGGCTCTGGAGGATTGGCGGCTCTCGTAGGGTCTGTGGGAGGATCGGCCGGCGTGGCAGAATGTGAGGAGGTGACGAAGCGGTAGAGACGTTTTGCGTTCTCCCTGGAATTCGCCAGCTTTTCGGTTATAAGTCTTCTCCTTGTAGGTAAACGTAATCGAGAGCTCGTGGAGCTATCTGGTCGTACTCGGGTAATGCGGAACGTATGAGGGCGGCAGGTTCTGGGTTGAAAGAAGCCAGACGGGAGAAGTGGAAGGACGAAGTGATTTGTTGGAAGGTAGAACAATCGACCTGTGCGAGATTTGATCTCTAAATAATCAGCTACATCCGTGTTTGGAGGTAAGCACACGGCCATGGTCAGAGAAGATGGAATCGCTAGACGGGGCGCTCTGATATCGAAGCTCGGTGACAAGATAGTACACAAGAAACCAAATAGGTACTTAGGGCCCACGGGGGCGGAACGCAAGCAGGGCAAGGGTACAGATCAAGATCTAACAGAAAGAGCGATTTCGGCGACTTACAGTGTGTAGTATGTAAGGGGTGTCAACTTGGAAGGGACAATCTGCACGGAAGATTTCTAGGACGGGTGTGGATTGGATTTGAGCTGTCTGAGGGATGATCCCGAGGTAGAATATGGAGTACACGCCTTGGCCCAGCTGGCTTTTGATAATTTTTCCAGTCTTGATCTCTAAGACAGGTTGGGTTGATATGCAGAGGATTATATCTTTGCGATATCTTGAATGCTTTGTCTCTCACGGATGTGCGGGATGGTTTAAGGTACTCGATCGTCATGCTACCTTAGAGGCGCGTGCTGGTTATTCCAAGGCACAAGTCACTCTCAGCGGTCTGTGGTTGAGCATGAAACAATGTGTGCAAAGGACAAAGCTGTTTTGAATCGTTGGATTGTTTGAAGGCAAAGAAACAACGCACGCTTCCTCCGCATGAGCCGTCAAGCAGCATGATTGCATCACGGTACTTTACCTACTACGAGGTACACGCGTTTCAATCGTCAACCGCTACTCGGCCCGCGGCAGCTTCAAGTTCTAGAGGCTCCGCCAAGTATCATTCTCCAATTCTCCGTATCTTAGACCAAGTACGTTGAAATTGATCCGGGATCTCCTGGCAGAACATGCACGAGAGAGAAGGAATCAAGGAATCGACTATTCTATTCCGCCTGTTGTGCCATTTGTGCCGAACTGCCACCAAACCAATCACATGTGACGTCCGAGAACGGGCAAGGTACAGAACAGTACCTTGAGCGAACTGAGCAATGGAAAACGGGTAGGTGTTGTTATGTCTTGACTTGTGTACTCATTGGATCCTGATCTTGAGAGAGTACGAGACGGAGGATAAATCGATTAGGATAAGGTCACGTGATATAGTCTTTAGCGTAAAAGCCTCGAACGCGACAAGGCGCTTCCCCACAATGATGTATTCCACCACCGCGTCGTCGCAAGCATAAACACATGCCAGACATATGGCTGACAATGGGGAGCACGGTGAGTCCAGGCCCATCTAATTACTCTCTTCTCTACTCTTCTTGATACTAATGCCGTGGTAGCTAGGGCCCAGTCCCCGCTCCTGGGTGTGGTGCTCTGCTGCACGTCCATTCTCCCCGAAGAGCGTGTGAGTGGCCCCCCCCTTTGGACTACGGTGGAGTGCCATGTGGACTGTCTGGCTTGCGCGGAGTTGGCTGACATTCGTAAACCTTGAGAGCAGTCAGAAATCGCAGCAATCGCCTCGCAGATGGGCGCTATTCACAAACTTGACCTGACTTCTGACGTGACGCATCTACTCGTGGGGGGCACAGACACACCAAAATACAAGTTTGTGGCCAAAGAGAGGCCCGATGTCAAATGTCTACTACCAACCTGGATAGAAGCTGTGCGCAAATCTTGGCTGGAGGGAGGCGAGACTGAAGTGGAGGCACTTGAGATCAAGTACCAGCTGCCGACGTTTACAGACCTTAGGATCTGTGTCACCGGCTTTGACGACTGTACGTTGCTATCCGACTGTGGATTACGACTTGGAACGCTGACTTTGAGGTTATAGTGGCTTACCGGAAAGAGCTCGAAGTCCTGATCAACGCAAATGGAGGCGAATATAGAGGAAACCTGACGAAAGATGTCACCCACCTCGTCGCCAAGGTACCAACCGGAAATAAATATGTCTATGCGGGGCACTGGGGAGTCAAGATTGTTGCCATTGAATGGCTGGAACAAAGTCTCGAAAGAGGGATGATACTCGACGAGGATTTATATAACCTATTATTACCGGAGGACGAGCGGGGGCGAAGTGCCTGGATACGCAGAAGCGGATCAACATCATCGTTGGGCAAAAGAGCAAGAGATGCCGAAGTTGCGACCAGTAACCCACGGCAGTTGCGAAGGACCGCAAGTACAAAGCTGAGCAACCAAAGCGTTGGGCTATGGACCGATATCGTTGGCGGTGAGGTACGAGTAAAGCAGAGCAAGTCCAGCGAATGGGATGATAAGCAGAATGATTCTGCAGACGACGCTGTAGATGTCAAGGCGGAAGGTATGTTCCAGGCTCCTGTACGGTTGTTTGAACAAGTCATCAGTGTTAACGTTGCCGACGTAGTTCAGGGAAAAGCCAGGCCACGGCCGTCGAACGGCAGCGTTGCTGAAGTAGATGCAAAGCCTCTCCTACCTAAAGAGTTTCTAAAAGGCGGTTTATTCTCTGATAAATTATTCCTCGTGCATGGCTTTGGAGAGAAAAAGGTAGATGCTCTAAAGGCTTTCAATTTCGTGACATAATTGACCCTGGTTGTATAGACTTCAATTCTACAAGAATACCTGCTTTCCCATGGCGCAGACATTGCAACAGATGTCGCTCATCTGTCTGAGCTACCCGGGAGGGGCTACCTGCTTGTTCCTCACACCAGCTCTACCGAAGACATCCCACCTATACCTGATAGTGCTGCAAAGCCCACGGTCGTCACCGATATGTGGGTTGAGCGATGTTTGTTCCGCAAGGAGTTCGTTCAGCCTCAAGCCAACGTTACGAACATACCCTTCCCTCGATTTCCAATCCCGGGTACGCATCCCGGGTGGCCCTTCGAGAGTAATACTAATACATCACAGGCTTTGAGAAGTTGACGGTGTGCTCAACTGCATTTCAAGGAATGGACTTGCTACATATGTCGAAAGCTGTCAAGCTAATGGGTAACCAAGGTTCTGTTGTTTGTGCGAATGAGACTGATAGTTTGTAGGGGCTAACTATGACGAATTCTTTACTCCTGATGCCACCGTACTCTTATGCAAAGTCACCCAGGCAGGCCGCGAGAAGTTGAGGCACGCTCTGCATTGGAATGTTCCTGCGGTGACAGCCGATTGGTTGTGGGATTCTATCCGTATAGGCCAGCTCAAGCCGTTCGATCCTTATCTGGTCCAACCGTATCCTCCCGATCCGCCACTGGAAGAAAGTGACGTCTCCGAGAAGACAGTTGATAATCGAATAGGGAAGAGCTCTGAGAAGCCTGCAGGACATGGAAAATTGGTCAGTAAGGTCGTCAAAACGGAACCGCACGCGAAGGAGAAACTTGGGGACGCATTCAGCACGGATGCACCAGCAAAACAACGCACATCTTCGTTCACCAATCACGATAAAACGGAAACGCCAAACGATGATAGCAATGATACTCCACAAACACTAGACATTCCTCTAGACGACTCCTCCCACACCCTCCGCGGCCCCTCCCTCCCCCTCCAAGAAATCTCCCTTAACCCCTCTCCCTCTCCCACTAAATCCCCTCCAAAACCTCCTCCCGCCTCACCCCCGAAAGCTCTTCCCCTCTCCCCCTCCCGCCGCGACTCCCTCGGCCCAACCATCTCCTCCCTCCTGGCCGCCCACAAGCAGCGCTCCCGCTCCGCCACCGCCGCCCCTACAGCTATCGACACCTCCCTCCCACGCATGGGCCGCCGCCGCCGCCAACTCCTCGGCCGCGCGACCTCCAATCTTTCCAACCACAGCGCCGGCAGCGCCGGCGCCGCGCTCTCACGCGCAAGCAGTGTCGACACCGTCAACACCGACGGTCTCGGCACCCCGCTCGAACCCTCCCATCCCAACGGACGAAAACCCTCCATTGAGCACTCCTTCAAAGCCCTCCACTACGCCGAGCTCGGCTCTCCTCTGGACGGAGAAGCGGAAGCCGCGGATTTGCAGTCTACCCAGCTTGGGTATGAGGACCCTGACGTCAAAATTTGGAGAGACAGGGTGATGCGGAAGATGGGTGGTGGTGGGGTGGACGTTGGGATGGAGGAGAAGGACCAGGAGAGGGGCGTTCGGAGGATTGGGGGGAGGGTGAGGGGGAATGAGGGGAGGGGGATGGCGGGGAGGACGAGGCAGAGTGTGCGAGGGGGTTGACAGGGATATGAATTTGGTTTTGTTGGAAACGAGCATTGGGTATACCCCTGTTTTTCTGTTGGAAAAGGCCGTTGATTTGGGTACGAGTGTTGTTTGTTTCTATACAGTCTTCTTGCTTGCCCTTTTTACGTCTCCTCCTACTCTTATCTCTACTTCGCCCGTTTTGCATAGTCGGCGTTGGGCACGCATGCCACATGAAACGCAGACAGAGGAGTATAGGATACCGTGGTTTTTACGGAATACTCCGTAATTAGATAAGCCAGCCAGCCAGCCAGCCAGCCCCTATCATTTTTCCAAATGAGACCGCAGCCATGAATGATTCCATTGCTTCAATGGGAAAAAGAAAAAGAAAAAGAAAAAGAAAAAAAGAAAAAAAGAAAAGTGAGACGAGGTAGAGAGGATGCGATCAATGAAGATGAGGGCGATGGTGATATGTTGGTTGGGAAAAGAAGATGAAGAAGAGAAAGGGAGAGAGAGAGAGAAGAGTCGCGAATTGATTTAGAACAGGTATTAGATAGTGAATAAACTATGCAGTCGTCGTACGACAGGCCTGGTATTGCTGCTACAATCTATTGCTACCGCAGAGAGGGAAGTAAAGGGGAGGTACAGTAGTAGTAAAGGAAGCAACCTCCGGGATGGTTGTTACAGCGCACACGCACCCGTCAGAAGAGAGACGAAAAGGAAGAGAGTCCCATCCGTAGTACCAAAAACAGTCGCTCATCCCTCTATATCAAAACACCGACCCTTCTATTTCCCTTTCCATTCATCCGTCTCCAAGTCTCCCCCTCTTCTTCGCCCTGCGCTCCCCGAGCCCAAACTCACTCCCGACTAACGTCCCGTCCAAACATCTTCGCCTTCATCCAATCCATAATCACCAACACGCGGTTCCTCGTGCTGAAACACATGCTCAAATACGCGCTCTTCCAGAACAAATACGTCAATTGCCCGCCGCTTGCGAAATTCCCCGTCAACCAGCTGATATCCGCTACCGCCTTCTCGGATCCAATATACGCCAAAGAGCCCTGGTGGCTGTACTCAAAGGGGCCGATTTGCTTGATTCGACGGAGAGATTTCTGGAGAGCTTTCATTTCCGTGAAGATCTCGTTGCGCTCCTCCGCGGGAGCTTTGGCTTGGGCGATGGAGAGGTTGCGCAGTTCATTGTTGATGGTTTCGGTTTTTGCCAGGGAATTGAAGAGGCGGGCGAGGAAGGCTCCCTCTTGGGAGGCTACTTGCGCGGTAGGGGCGTAGTTGGCAATAGCGCAGTCGCCAACGGCCCAAATATTCTCAGCGCCGTTAACAACAAGGTACTCGTTTACTGACAAGCCACGACGCGAGTCCTTTTGCGCTGGAATCTGGGCCATAAGGTCTTTGACTACAGGACGTAGGGCATTTCCGGTGGCCCAGACCAGGAGGCCATAAGGGAGGATCTCTGTTTCTTTGGAGCCATCCGGCCGGGTGTATTCGGCTTCAACGGTCTTGTCTGTTACTTTCTTGACCATAGTTTTGGTGCGGATGCTGATGGATTCTTCTTTAAACGTGGATTCGGTGTAGTCGATTAGTTGTTTGGAGAACATGGGAAGGACGTTGGGGAGAGCTTCGACGAGGGTGACGTGGAAGTCGTCGACGATTTCGGGTACCCATTTTTTGAGGTCTTGTTGGAAAAAGTCTTGGAGTTCGCCGGCAAATTCGACGCCCGTAGGACCTCCGCCAACGACGACCATGTGCAGGAGGCGCTTTCGTTCTTCGGGGGATTGATCTTTGAAGCTCGCCGTCTCTACGCAGTCCATTATACGCTTGCGGATTTTTTGAGCATCGCCAACCTCCTTAAGGAAGCACGAACTTTAAAGCTATCAGTAAAATCTAGAAAACCCCAAATAAAGCTACTTACTGCTCCCTCACACCAGGTATTCCAAAGGTAGCATTCTCCGCACCCACACCAATAACGAGCATGTCGAAAGGCACCTCTGTCGTAGAAGTATCACCCTTTATCTCCGAATCGTCATTGATGCTTACAACCTTCCGCTCATAATCAACCTTCGTAGCGTCAGCTTCGTAGTATTTGGCTGTAGCTTTCTTATGCCGTAAAATATTCCGAATCGGCTCCATTATGGATCGATGCTCGATAGTGCCGGTGGTGCATGATGGCAGTAATGGAGTGAAAAGGAAGAAGTTGCGAGGAGAGATGACAATGACGTTGTAGTTCTCGGTATCGAGTTTCTTGAGAAGAGACACAGACCCCCAGCCAGTACCTAGAACTGGTCAATGGATTTCAATCGAGCTCTAATTGACTGTACACACCAAGAATGACAAGGGTCTTCTTTGAAGGATCGGGATTAAACTGTTCTTGCGGCGTTCGTAGAGTATAGATGCTGTAGCTTAGCCATCCGATTCCACCAATAGCTGACAAGTATGTTAATCTCCATGCCCATCGGACGATGCCCCTTCCTCTTCTCTTTGTCTGAGGCGATAGGGATTCGGCATATGAACGCCTAAAGGATTGCTGCAGGTTGGTTCTCGGAGTGCGTTGTTTTATTCGAGCGCATGAGCTTTGCAGATTGCTCGGGCGTTGGGAGGTAGTCAAGGTTCGTCGAGCTGTAAGGGTCAAGTTAGAAGCAGCCATCTGCGAGGCCTTCCACATGGGAGTCCTCATAGCTGCGGGTGTCGCCATGAAAGAAGGACTTAGGTTAAAGGGCACAGCGAAGATTTATTTATTTTTCCTTCAACTGGCAATACTGATAAGCTCCGGTAGCCCGTTAGAAGCTAGAGCGCTACGGAGAGCTACGGTACGCCATGCGGTTAAGGTGCTCTTACGCGTCACGTGTCGCCAGACGGAGGAGGATAGTTGTACTTGCAACAAGCCTCACGACTACTCCATAATACTGTAAATATCCCTCTCCTAGTCATCTCATGACTTGAAATTTCTCGGTCTTTCTGTTTCTAAAATCCAGACCTTGCAGAGCTAGCGGTGAAGGGCTTGTCATTGATGCACTTGTTTTGAAAGCTGTCTGAGAGTAATTGATGTCCATGGTGACATAAACTGACCATAACGCAAATCTTTCAATGCTCGATACGATTCGTTCCCAGTAACCAAAGCCGTGGACGCCAGACGATTGCTAACAGAAGCTGATGGCACATGTCTACCGACACATGGCAGCCCGAACTAAAACGCCGAACTTGGACTAATGCTCATGATCTTGCTTTGCTGCCGTGATGTGCTTCTCCCCCTCGAGATTTAGCTTCGGCCCAGGCTCCTTCTCCTCCTCTTCTTCTATAACCTCCTGGCTAAAGCGACCCTTCTGGACCTCCTCCGCCACTTCGCTCTCGGCTCCAAGCTTACCAGCATCGCCCATACTCTTCCTGGCCTCTTTGATAATAGCGTCAGCTTCACTAATTCCACCCTTTTTTGTAGAGGAAGGATCTCCCTCAACACCAATAGCTTCCGTCCTCCGCTCGACAGTCTGTTGTAGAGCCTTGTTGTCAAATCGAACAACCATACATGACAAATTGTCGGTTGAAAAACGGGCAAGGGCGTAGTCGACAAGCTGCTTCGATCCAACCTGAGGGTCGTATGTATGCCGGACTAAGTCAACGGCCTCTTGGTCTGTGCAGACATCCCAGAGCTGGAGTAGAAAGTCAGTAACGTAACGTTCGCAGCTTTTGAGTTTGGTGCATGGGTTACTTACCCCATCGCAAGCTAGTATTAAAAATTCATCTATATCAGGTTGGATGACCGTTTCTGTGGTGTACGGATGCCCGGTTACTAGATCTTTCATGTATGCATCACCCAACGCTCGTGTAACGGCGAGAACACCGTTCACACGATTATTAAGAATTAGCCCACCAGCGTTAGATATTCGTTTCCCTTCGTTCTCATCGCTACCCTTGTGATCGTATGACAATCTCAATGCTTTCCCATTGCGGCATAGAACGATACGTGCATCTCCGACATTTGCGGTATATAATACACGTTGACGAGTAGCGGAATCTTGAAGCTTAGGGATAGTACTCGATCGATCCGCGCTTGTAGCTGTGGCCTCGACCTGCGGCGCAAGATGTTGTGACGGCTCGGGAATGGCTTGTCCAGCTGTTGAATCGGTCGCAGCTTTGACTGCAGCCGCGGCTGCTGGTGCGATTGCTGAAGAACCCGTAGCAGATTTGGAGTTTGGTATCCGGTCTTCCCACCTTAGAACCGCGCAAATTGCTGTACAGCCACTATTTTTCAGAGGTAACTTCTCCAGCTGTTGGTCTACGTTTGTAAATGTTTGATCAAGTAATTCCGGAACTGGCGTATTGGGATACTTCCGTATCACGTCTTCCAGTAGTACATGAAGCTTCTTTCCACACCAGTCAGCTGCAAACGTTCCTGCATGGCCGTCGAATATCGCAAAATAGCCGTTATCAGTTTCGACCACATGTGAATGTTGGGAAAGGCTGTTGGTCAATTCTAGACCTTCGTATGACTCCTGATGTTTCTTCGTCACAGTGTCCATATCCGGCCCGATCACTGGGGCTGGGGTACTTAAGAAATTGTACAAGTAAGCGTGGGTATCCTCCATAGTTCGTCGGCATTTCTTGTTCTTGTCCTCTGTCACACCAACACGGAAGGTGGATCGGGGCCCAGGACGGGATTCGCCTGCTGAATTGTTCAATGAACCTTGCGGTACACTTAAAGCCGGATCGGTCTTCCCAAGCTTTTGTATCGCCGTCGCTTGAGGTACCAGCGGACTTTCTATAGAAGTTTTATCTGGGGCCCCGGATATCAGGTGGTTCTTTGCACTTGAAAGGAAAGCACTGGCTTTTGCCACTCCACTACTCCTTCGCTTTTTATCAACGCTTGGCGTTGCGTCGTCGGTAGACTTCCGCCCCGATGAATTTGCGCCTGCGCCTGCGCCTGCGCCGACAATCTTGTCACCATCATCATCCGCATCCTCGCCCACGGGTTTTAGAGATACGCCATCCGGTATACTGCCGGGACCGGCTGCTGATTTTGGAGATGGATGTGAAGCAAGGCTAGTGTCACTCTCTTTAGTGGCTCTGGTGGGGCTCGTGGAGCTACCAAACATCCTGTTCAGTAGACCTCCTCCTTGAGAGGAGAAGCTCCTCCTCTTGTTCCCTGCCAGGTTGACGACTAATGGCCTAGAAACTTGCTCAGAGATGTGCTGGAATATTTCTAGAGCTTATGGCGAGAAATGGTTGTTGGAGGTCGAGTGTCTGGTGGATGTGATAGTTAAGCGCTTGTTGTGAAAGGGTGTGCGACTTTTGTGGAGAGAAGAGTAAATGAGTTTCAGGGCTGGGCCTGTATCTGCTTTACTTAGGTTAGTAACGATATCTGAAAAGCATTGAGACCATGCGCGCTCGAGGATACATGATGCCTGGGAAGCTGATGCATAAACAGCTCGGAGGAGGCCAGCGTTAGCTACTCTAACATACCGGAAGAATAGCGTCAAAGGATAGAGAGTTTCTTCCTATTGGTATTCAATGCCGTGCAGAAGTATTTCGGAATTGTAAAGGGCACGCGGAGGGTGTCCCAGAAGTGACGAGTTTTGAGGGGTGATAAACCTTGGCTTTGGGAACGCGGGGGGGGGCGGCTTATCGCGCTTCGCAGCCGTTACGATTGGAATCAGAGTATTATAACTTCATAAGAGCTTTCACTTATTCAGTGAAACAGAAGTCACTAAGTCCTCTATGTGTGTGACGGTTGACTGGCATTGTTATGTAGGGGCAACGGCCCAATTGTGCCCTTCACGCTTGTGGGAGCTTTTTACGGATTCTACTGTGATTATGTTTCAGCAGCCAGTAACGGCTTCTTGGCACCGCAGGGGCGAGCGAGAACAGGACTACAACTCGAGTAACAGTGAAGAGCAATCGTGACGTTGGATTTGATGATCTCAGTTGAGCATGGCTTGAAGTCGAGTACGCCGAAAAATAATAGAACATCCACCTCCTGAGGTTGATTCCGCGCTCAAACTGGGTATCCGGTTATCATTGGACTTTCCGGGTGCTTGCAGCTTGCAGCTTGCAGCAAGTACAATGCTAAATTTGTCAATTGTATCTATGCTCTCCACGTCTTCAGCACTAGGATCGCTTACACCGCCAATTGTTGCTAATATCCCAATATGATTACGCCGAGGCAATGCTTTTCTTCTGATACATCGAGAGTCCTGGCTGGCCTTAATGCAAGCCCATTTCTATGTAGCCTGATCTTTGACTTCTTGCTCCATAGCGTGGAACTGCGCGCGGAAATCTTTGGCTACCCATTCGATATATGTTTTCCAATCTTGACCTTGCAGGTTGGTCGATGAGCTTGCAACAGCTGGAAAAGCGTTATTGAGCAGTACTGTGACCTTCAATACGCCTTTACTCGCTTCATTTGCCTTCTCAACCTCTTGCTTGACCGCATTCTCTTTCGGTTTGAAGGAAAGAACCACTCGGAAGCGCTCAGCGATGGAATCTAGCCGTCGGATCATCTCCTCTGGGTCAAGGACAATTAGTTTTGTCAGCATGAGGTTGCAAAGCACTCTGATCTCATGCTCATCTTCAAGCCCGGCAATCGCGCGATCGAAAAGCTCAAGGGGATTGATGCGCGTATATGCACTTTCCATAAGGGAATAGAGGGTCTCATAAGCACTCTAGCATGAGTTGTCAGCTGCCGAGCTCTACAGTAGGGAATTGGTCTACTAACCTTGCGGACTTCAAGCCCATCATCAACTTTGTGCTTGAATGGTCCCATCTGTACCTCTCGTACAAGCTCCGGTCGGATTTGGGACTCTTTCATGACAAAAGGCAGAAGCCGCGCTAGATGAGGCAGGATGATGTCGGTTTTGTTATGTGTGGCAGAATTCAAAGCGCTGAGAGCCAGTCGTCTATTCTCCAAATTAGGATCGTTTAGCATGATAGTCAACATCTTGACTAGCATTGGTCTGAGAACTTCATCGAAGGTTTCATCGCTATCGGCGAAGGTAAAACGAATCGCTTGAATCACCATTCCTCTCACCATTGGTACTGGATCTTGGAGGTATTTCTAGATATCGCCCGTCTTAGTGAACCTTCACGAAATCAGATGTTCTCTATCTTACCTGCAATAATGGTAGGAATGACTTTGGTTCAATGATAGTCAGTCTTCCAATACACTCGGCTCCTACAGCCTTGTTGTCTTCTGCTTGTGAAGCCACCAGCAGCTTTTCCCATATCTCCTTGGTGTACGAAGACAACACGGGTCGAGATTCACCGGCATTTTGTAGAATCTCCTTGATAGCATGCAGAGATAGATACTGCGAGCTGCCAGACTTGCTGGAGGTTGACAATATCACGGGTAAGTAAGTCTTGATATTGCCGGCGCCAGCCCGCCCTAATGCCACAGCTGCAGCACGAGGCAGTTGCTCCGATTTCGAACTAAATTGGGCGGTAAATAAACCCGGTTGTAAAGGGGATGATGATCCCATTCGCAAACCTGCCTCTCCAAGTATGCCGAGGGCTAAGCATTTGCGTTTGTCGTCCACATTGGATTGTAGCTCAGCCACAAAGCTGTCGATTTTGATTCCAACCGTCGAGCCTCCTGAAACGAGTAAAGTACCGATGGCCTTACCAACGATGGCTGGGTCCCCTGCCACGCCCACGTTTCGAAGTAAGCCATGCATAAGCGGCTGCCCAACTCCTTGGTTGCCTATTGACTCCACCAGCGCGAGAAAAGCGTCCAGGACGGCTCCACCAAGCGGAGCAAGGACTATCTCGCACAACGCTTTGATCAAGTTCCCATCAACCATCTTCTTTGGGCTACGGTGGACAAGCTTCGAAAGAATCACCAATGCTAAGCCGAGTAGGTTGAGATCGTTGGCGTGTACGAGTGGAAGTAGCATCCCAGCCAATTCGGATACAGTCTTTTCGTCAAGACAGTCAAGCGCAAAAGTGTTGAAAGCCAGGTTTCTCAAAGCTGTCAAACTCGCTCCCCGGAGAACACGATTAGACTTTCGTAATTGAGCGCCGAGTTCAAGTGTTACATTTCGCACCCATTCTGCCTGCAGGTCGCCCTTTTCAACCGCTGAGACGGCTACTATGTCAACAGCTTGGACGGCAGAAAGCCGTGTTGTCTCATTTATTAGACGATCATACAGTACGCCAAAGGCGTCTGATTTCTTGGTGGCTGGGATCAATTTCGACGATTTCAACCCAGATGTACGAGCAAGAAGCACGCCCAGAGCGTTAATCGCACGTTGTCGTACTTCTAGATCAGCATCGGTCGCCACGACCCGATCGAGGATGACAGTATAAAGATTGTCAAAATACGCGTGGTATTGTGATTCAGCGCCAGCAGATCGGGGAGGTGTCAAGAGTTTGACGATACTCTCTACCACGTTTATAGCCTCGCTGGAAACCTTATAGTATTTATCTTTAACTGCAGCGATCACACCTGGGACGATGTTCCCAATATGTGGAGCAACTACCCTCGAAGAGTGTGTATCACAGATAGCGCTTACGAGCTGCAGGGCTTCGATCCGCAGCTTGCTACTAGTTGCGGATGCTGATGCACCTACTGAAGTCAATATAGATCCACTGGCGGTGGACTGTATTGCATCAACGAGGGGTTCGAGGATGTTTCCAAGGTGCTCTGAGAGCCCTCCATGCTGAACAAGAACCATGTCGCGCAGAACCATGATGCCCGCCTGCTTCGAGGAAATAGAACTCTGTTTGAGTAGTTTCGCGATACCTCGGACAATGAATGGACTAAGACGAGCAAGGTCCGCTTTTGGGCCTGAGACTGGAGATGGTGAGGGAGCAGGAGAACTCATACCCACCGCAAAGGACAACGCGCCTGGTGCATCAAACGCTGCATCACTGCCGCCCCTTCGGCGCTTACGTGAGCGTGAAACGTTGGATACCGAGGTGTTCAAGTCATGGTCTCCAATGGAGGTTGACAACGATATGCCTTCGCCGGTCTTACGGATCAAGGACCCTAAAGTTACCAGGACTTCAAGTCTGACATTCTCCTCCCGCTCTTTGAAGCAACCAATCAGCACGGGCGCAATTTTTTCATAAAGAGTACCGTTCTCTAATAAATCCCCGTTGCTTCTTGTTGATATGATGGTGTAGAGAGCTTTCGCCGCACATCGCCGTACCTTCCAGCTTGAATCATCCTCGTCGCTCATTGCTCCCTCTTCTTCAAAATCTTCCTCTTCATCATTATTATATCCATTGGTCCCGTCATCGTCGAAATCGTCACCCTGGGTTCCTCCCATTTCTTCATCGTCGTCGTCTGTGGCAACGTTGGGATCATAGGTCACATACCGAATGGCAGCTTCGATAGCTTCGTCGGTATAACTCCGCATATCATGACTGCAGGATGATAAAAATCCTTCCAATGCTATTAGTGCAGCTTCGCGAACCTCTTCTAATTCAGGGTTCGAAGCACCATTCTCAGCTGTCTCTTCTAAAGATTCATTGTATTCCTGTTTGCTTAGAGCACTGAGCACAAACGGAGCAAGTGCTTTCAAATAGGGGCCAATCCGCTTTGGTACTGATCTAGCAATTGAGCCAATCATCGTGATCAGTAGCCGCCTCTTTGGAAGCGTCAAATCAGGGCCTCGGAAGCTTCCAATGGTATTAGACACGAAGTTACTGAGTAGGTGATCCGACAGATGTGTCGCCAACAATGAAATTGCAACCACAGCCTTTTTCTTGATGACTGTGCCAGTACGCTCACTGTCAAAGATATTGATGATGGCCTTTAGTAGCGCTTGTTTCTCAAGGTCCTGAAGCATCGATCCGAAACATCTAACCACCTCGATAAGAACATCAATCGCATCACTATCGACACCCTTTTCCGCGTCTATCTCCAGCATGCCAGGAGGCGGATCAGGCTGGTTCTTAAGTCCATGAGGAATCACTACATACCCGACTAGGCGTGGGATAAGGACCTTACTGATCGCAGAGTAAGCATCTTGCGTTGCTTTAGAGGGTGGTACGCCAGGTAATGGTGGCGGGAAAGAGGCGATGAAGGTGCGTAGCGCAGTTGAAGGTACTGAATTATCTACCGAGTGCGTAGTCTTCAGATTCGAGAGCTTTTCAATAAGCGGAGCAAGAATATCCGGGGGAAGTCTACGCGTCAAAGAACCAAGACTGAAAGCTTTCCGTCAGCACTGAGTATTCAAAATTGACAGAAGCGCCCTAACCACATAATAGCCTGATTCTGGACCTCTCCATGCTGATCGTCAAGAGCTTTGAGCAAGCACTCGACAGCCCTTGCACATGTGTGATAATCATTGAGTAGGAACGCTGGTGCGCCGGTTCTTAAGGTCTTGTTCAGGTCATCCAGTGACATGTATCGTATGTCGGCATCTGCATCGCTTAGCTTCGGAAGCAGAGCCAGAACGTTGGCTGGCGTGGGAAGTTGGGGCACAGCTGGCGCCATTATGATGTCGTATGCTTCGTTAGAACATGAGAAGAGTTGTCTTTAAAATCAGGTTGGCTTTTCCCGATATACCGCCGGACACAACAACATTAAAAGGAAGCCGGAGTTCTTGCAATGAATTCTCGTCCGCTTAGTGCTTGTCATTCAGGCAAAATGTAATGTAGAACTGTTGTTGCTTGTGATTCATTGGCTAGTGTCTTGTCAGTTCTGGTTTGTGTGGGCTTGTCTGAGTGTGTTATGATGATTTCACAGTTGTGGGGGTTTTCAAGGCGCAGCAAGCTTCATTATATGAAATCCAGGGACCCCAAGTTGGTATGACCACTATGCGAGGCGAGATTTGTAGATATGTTCTTCACCAAGAGAAGAAGATATATCAATCATATATCTGGGACAAAGTCGGGTACCTTTTTTCGTCGTGAACTTTACTTACTGAACCGTTACTTGACAGCTTCGAGATGCCCCTCGGCCCTGACGTCGAGTGAAGAACCGAAAGCGCTAAGCACATCCCTGCCCTCTGAAGCTTACCTAACCACTAATTCCGTTACCTACCTTATGATACCGCACACTTTGGCACATCCTTACGACTGAATCGTCACACTGTTATTATCGTGTCGTACCTGTACCGCTTGAAGCTGTACGACTAGAGTTTGTGTTGTCTCTCTCATTGCCTTCCAGTGTCCTGGTTCTCTTACGGAGTGTGTCTCCTGCAATGGCTCTTCTAAGAGCTTCCGGCCGATGGTCCGCTCGTCTTATGAACCGATCTGTCAGAGCAGCTCAACGCCGGTCCCGCCCACAACTACTGCAAGAGGTTCGAAGACGAGGATATGCTAGTGGCGGCGAACATGCCACACATAAGGCTGGAAGTGATTTGCCATGGTAAGCCGCGACGCCTTGCAAATCTATTCCCAATATTGCTGTCCTTGACTCCCGCAACTTCAGCCAACATGTTCGCAAGCTCTTCTTGAAGTTCAATTGTACCTACTAGGTAAACTTGCTGACAGAACTGCTTAGGGCCATTGGTGCCGTTGCAGTCACGGTGCCCTCCGTTTACTACCTGCTACAGCCAGATCCGAAGAAATCTCATGGACATGGGCATGGAGATGAAGGACATGAAGGTAATGAGGAACATGAGGAGGAAGTAGAAGAAGGGCAGGAGGCTGGTGAAAGTAGCGATCAAGGCTCTGAGGGCGGCAAGAGCGAAGAATCGACGGGTAGAGAAGAAGAAAAACCGGAAGAGAAGGAGGAAGACGAGTCTGACAAGTCAGAAAGCGAAGGTGGAGATCAGCAGGAAACTCCTGATACCTCCGACAATGAGGGATTCGAGAACGTTGCTCACGAGAAGGGAAGGGGTGGAGATAACGTCGAAGGCGTGCAGTTCAAAGGCGCTACCAAGGTGGGCGATGAGAAGAATGAGGCGGGTGATACAAGGAAGCACATTCCAGACGCAAAGGGCTACAACAAATTGAGGATCGAGAGTGACTATGGCAAGCCCCAGGGTGTCTCTGATGAGGAGGACGGCACCAGACACGAGGATGACAGGATCCGAGATACGGTGAGCTTATAGCTCTTCACCTAGAATATCCGTGACCGGCAAGGCTGACGACTTGGAAGCCTGCCACTGCGAAATCCCCCAAAGGTGAACATAGCGTATCAGCGAAACAAGAAGGTGTATCAAATACCGACACCAAGTATCCCTATGATATTACAGACAACCCAAATCAAAGCAAAAAGGGGGAAGGCACCCCAGAGACCGCGAAAGCGAAGGGAACCGTTGATCCAGGAAGACCGCAGGTCTGTCATCCAAGAAAAACTCCCTCCAGAAAACCAAAGTAGCTAAGCTGACCAACTGTGTAGGGCTGATAAAAGACTGTAGACGCTCACGCTCAGACATCTCTACCCCGGAAGCACGTTGCAAAACATTTGCTGTACCAGAGATATGTAATTATTACACAAAATCTAAAACCTTAAGTGCCAATACCTTCGCATTTTGTGGTTTTCAGACCGCAAAGGATTCATATAATAATACTATGATAAGACACAACAGATATAGAAGAAGTGTTGCTGAAGCTTATCAGGTTCGAAATGGCAGTAGATAGGGCCACGGCCCACCCACCATACCCGGTACATGTATCCCTCTAAGAGCGCATATCTTGTGATTCATGATGATTCCAGGTTAGCCCAGTGCAGAGTATGCTGTAGGTCACATACTCTGCGTTGTTGCATTCAATCTACACCTCATTAATTGAAGAAGTAAATTTTATATTGCATACGGTTGAGATGCGTGGTTTGCAGGGAAAGCGATGTTTTGTGAAGAAGATACTCGAGCGAGCAGTGTGTCGAATGTCACCGCTTCTGCTTCCATTATTCCTACTGCTCCCGCTGGTTCCCATCTGCTTTCACATCAACTTGTACCTGGTTATTTTCGCTGGTGCTTTGCACACTTCTAAGGCGAACTCCGCCACTGAACCAACACCGGCTCGCTTCAGCCGGACACGGCTGTACCCAAAGGCGGAAATTGGTAGCAAAGAACTCACCAATCGCAAAGACATTTCTATCCGACAGCAGTTCAACTCTGTTTGACTCCGCTATGCTAACCGGATGGCTTGCTGTGCCACCACGCAAATGCCACGTGAAGTCTTCCTTTTCTTCCAGAAGGATTCTTTGTTGGCTTAATCACCCCTCTAGGCCATCAAAGCCTCTGCTTTCAGGCCCACAGCCGGCGTCCGAGTAATTTCTTCATTATGTCCCGTTCCACGTAATCCTATTTCAGGCCAGGAACCGGGACGATGCGTACTTCATGCGATCCCATCCCACATTCTTTACTCTCCTACTGCTCGCTCAGGTAACAGCATTCTTATGCCTGGCTCCAATAATTCTTTGTTATTTTTGCCATCATGTCTATCCTCTTTTACAAACGTCCGGACTATATAGCTAAGCCCGAAGGTCCCCTCGATCTCTCCCAATGCCAGAAATACGTCGACCGAACAAAATCATGCAGAAGTGAGATACCTCCGGAACTTTCCTTCGAGAATGTCCTCGCAGATAAGGCTATGCCAGTACGTTCTTGCTTATTAAACGGAACCACATCCAGCTAATTATACAACTAGCCTTGCTCCCTCCCAGATTTCATGGATTACTTGGTTTATGTCAGACACGATGGCGAGAACCTGCAATTCTATCTTTGGCTAGTAGACTACTTCCAGCGTTTCATGCATGCTCTAAGGTCGGAACAAGACTTGTCACCTAAGTGGAACTTTGAGAACCCGGCTTGCTCGTCTGTTGACTGTCCACACATCTTACGGAGGCTGTCTGGTAACACGCTCGCGTCCATGGCCACACGAGATCCCAAATATCAAGAAGAACAAGACGTTGTGGACGACTTTCCTCTAGAAATACAGGAGACGTTGTATTCGGAAATACTCGGCTCGTTGCATCCTTATGACCCAGAAATACTCAGCTCATTGCACGCTATCGATTCAAACGACGCACCTCCTGTGCAGCCCTTCCGACTGGAAATAGACCGGATAATATCACACTATATCGTAGCTGGCAGTCCTCGAGAGCTTAATCTCTCACACAAAGACCGCAACGCTGTCCTTCATGCTCTCTGTCATACAACCCATCCCTCCGCCTTCTTCCCAATCAGAGACACGCTTGATTCGATCCTTCGCGGAGAGGCTCATCCAAACTTTATACGCTGGTCAATTTGCAACGGTAACAAACTTCGAACGGTCTTTCTCCACTGCTTTGGTGCTACAATACTCATCCTTGGATTTCTCACAGCCATCCTTTTGACTCTTTCATCTACATCTCGCTGGTGGCGCATTATTGCCGCTTTAGCCTGGTGGTTCGGCTTCACCAACCTAATTTCAGCATACAAAGGTCTTTGCATCATTTTGCACAGGAGACGCACCCGGAATGTCAGACCCTGGGAAGTGGGTGATGACGAAGACGCTGTCAATCTCATCCGAGGCTGTGAAAGGTCAGCCAATGGCTCGATCATTTCTTACGCTGACACAAGATCAAGATGGCCAGTGAAGATGGAAGTTTTCGGCAGCTCGAACGGATCCTTAACAGACTATTGGATGGACAAGTGGCAGAGGAAGCCGTTATGGAGGAAAATCTTCGATGAAAAAGTAAAGGTGCACGAACAAGGGCTGGCTTTAATTCAAAATAAGATTGTGAGGCAAGCGGAGGCTTGGGCGTTGATTATCACAATTCCTCTCACGGCGGTTTTCGTGGCTCTCCCAAAAGGCAACATGTACTAGGGTGTAAATAGTCTTTGCTGTATTTTCACGTTGTCTTGCAAGCGATCGGCGTTGCCTTCTGATGCACTGGATACCCTAGATGTGGTTTTTGCTTGTCTGATTTCCGTACCATTAGCGGGAATTAAAGAGGAGTTGGAAGGCATTCAAAAAGAGGATTATGGAGCTATGGTATCTTCTTCCCTTGGGTAGTTCGAATACATATTCACGGTTTCCGAAAGTCGACCATTTACTTCCACATATGGAGGCTTTGACAGAAAAGCAGTTGGAATTGGGTATTGATTGAATTGAAACATCCCAAGAAAACAAAACTTAAGAACGATATCGAACCTCGCATCAAGACCATGACCTTCCAGTACTAAATTAGGACTAGTGGAGTAATCTGCACCGGCTCTTACTGTACTTCTAATCTCCCAGTCCAAGACTCTCACTCGCTCTTGGGCGGTCTTGGCTTGAGCCAATGATCGCTTGCTTCGGTGCGCCTGAACGGCTGCGCCTGGAACGGGCAGTAAATGATACCTCCACGTAATCCCCGCTCACGGTCTCCATCTGAAACCCCCAAAGCAAGATGTACCCCTCAAACACCATTGCGGGCATCTACATCTAAATCCCCGGAAATCCTCAACCCATTAAAGTCTGCTCTGATCGAAGAAGGCGTCGAGTACCTATGGCATCAAACCAGAGCGGTCCTCGGCCGCGAGGAGTAGCTACGGGGTTACTGCAAACGAACAACATCAATCGCAACCCACGATATTCGTATATGGAGACACCTGTCGAGATGCAGCGATCAGTATTCCAACAATTCTCAAGTCCTACAAATTCTACCATCGACGAGTCGCCAATCTCTCCACGCGAAGGCATTCCGAATGTTACACAAGATACCATCAGATCTCCATTCCTTGTGGACAAAGACCTAGTTGCGCGAGCTGGATCGCCGTACAACGTCCAGCCACCTCAGGAAATCCATCCAGCACACTTCGCTCCATACGCGGAAGAGCCAGTTATTCGACAGGCCGAAGCGCATCCCTCAGCGCCAAAACCCCAAACACCGGGACCCATACCTATAAAAACCCACGAAGTGCACAGATCCTTGACGCCTACCCCTATGCGCACTGCGCCTCAAGAGCAAGGCAAAACATCCACAACGGTAGTCAACCCAGATGTCGGCGGAGGGTCCCTTGTCTACAACCCACTCTCACCAGCCGGCCCTAATGCAGCACATGGGGACCATCGTCCGGGCCAGGTTTCGCATCCGAATGCTGCGATTCAACCTGAATGGAAGCACGGTTTCTGCGAAATGGACACGCTTTGCTGCATGGGCGTTGTCTGTCCTTGTATGGTCTACGGCAAGACGCAGTATCGTGTCTCAAGAAAAACCCAGAAGCAAGACCCCACAGATTTATTAGGCTACAGCCAATGCAACGGTTCATGCGGGCTTATGGCTGTGGCCTGTGGTTTCCAATGTGAATACAGCTCCTCGAGTACTGAAAAGTCAGTGCTAACGTTTTTAGGGATATTTGCCTCGATCCAACGTACTAGAATACGCAAGATGTATCATCTTAGCGGAAGCTTGGGATCCGACTGCTTTAAATCGCTATGCTGCTGCTGTTGTGTTCTTATGCAGAATGAGAGGGAGGTCCGCGATCGCGAAGAGCTCATCAGGAGGCATGCCGGACCTGCAAGCGGCCCGTATATCACACCAGGGCCGATGAGTTATGCGCCACCTCCACGATGAAACAGCCCAGAGCGACGGGAATCGAGATATAGAGGAATCGCTCCGTGCTCAAATCCTGATCATATCAGCTACTCGGGTCTTGCACAATGTTTACAGACCACAATTTGGTGAGACTTGACGCGGCCTCGGCACTCACGGAGAGAAAACAGAGAGAATGTAAGTCTTTTAGCCATGCTCCAAACCTGCGGCTTTGGGGTTGATACGTACTTCGAACCTTTGGGCCATGACAAGCAGCGCGTCCTAGGCTACAGCAACGGAGGGCATAGTCATAGTTAGGAGGCAATGCTTCCGTACATGGCACCATTAAATTGCGGCTGCAAGATCTACCCTAGGACAAGGATTCTTACCCATCGTCGATCCAGGAGGAAGTTTACTAGCTTCTGCGGGACGGTACGCAAAGAGCCAGAAAGCAGACATAGCATGGATATAGGAAGCACAAGCACAAGTACTGCACTGGACGGACGAGTGGCATCAAAGCATCAGACATTTCTCTAATTGCACAGTCCAAGGCCATGAGGTTCCAGGATGTATAACTGTAATGGTGGTCTGGTGGTATTCTAGTCCGCACCGAAAAGGAGGACGACCCGAAAAGACGGTGGCCGTGGTGGCCGTGGTGATCAATAGTACATCAAGCGTATTACTGGAGAACCATAGTCAACGTACAAGTAAGTTAATGGAGGATGTCATGTACATTGATTGTATTGAAAGGGCTGGCCTGGCGGATCGTAACACCTACCGTGATACAGAGAACGAAATGACTGAATAACAAAACAAAGCCGATAATGCCCTCCTCGTGAATGTCCCAAGAATTTCGTTGACCATAGCGTTCGGACTTCACGATCCGCCGTTAACAAGAAGTAAGTTTCATAAATGATCCGGAAACTTGTGCAGGAGAGAACGGATCTGATGTGGGACCAAGGGGCGGTCTCAGCTACGATTTTCACGCGGTTTTCTCATGTATTCAAGGATTGACCAAACAGTACCTCAATTTATTTGATCGGTGGTTTTTCAAGTTCTTGGAATATTGTACCAAGGCGCGGCCTAATCCCGCCCGAATCTGCTGCCTGAAATGCTTGACTGCTGCCCTGACCTGGTGTCATCCCTCCACCTAGGCATGATATATATACATCGCTATCCTACAGGATTATGAGATCTCATTATGACTAATGAGCCACTTAACCCAGAGTTTCCTTATCGAAATTACACAGACTATATCGCGGATCTGTCTGCTGTCGACGAAGGATACACGGCTCTATACAATCTATTCTCCTCTCGACCTGTCCGCAGACATGAGCCCAGTATCGGCGGTGTAATAGCGGAGGTTAACAAGGATCGAGGCGGATCAGTCGTCGTCTTGGACAGTGTGGGCGGTCGACTCGATCTACGGCAATATATGGTTAGCAAAGAGAATGCTGCGGAAGATGTGAAGTCTTGCATCAAGGACATTGAACAAGATCTGCCTGACTCGCATACCCGAGTCATCTTCGTCAGCTATTACAGAACCTTGACGTTTGCAGGGTACTCAGGGCTGGATGTTAGTATCTTGGATGCCATTGGATATAAGTATAAAATCAATCCTGAAGTATACATGTGGCACTTTGGCTCTGATTACGGGATATTTAATACCTACTTTCCGTCTGCCAAACCCCCTCTGCCCTCAGCGCTGTCTACCCAGGGCTTTTTTCACATCTGGAATCACCATTCCATTATTTCTACCCATCTACATAGCGCAGCTGGAGCCCGAAGAGCCAACGCCGGTAAGTCTATATTGACAAGACGCAATGGAGCTTCAAAAGTGCATTCAGTGCGCTGACAGTCGTCCCAGTAATCATTTTCGCCAGGGACTATCGATTTTCTACTAGGGAGCCGTTGCTCACATCTAGAATTAACTTTTTAGACTCTCCAATCCCCATCCCAAGGCAGGGTCCCCCTTGTTGGAGTAATGATTTATTTCTACAATACTTGCAACGTATGAGTACAGACGAAGCTGCGATTTACGACCAAAACCCTGTGGAGTATATTATACCGTTTGCTCAAATGAGTCTTGTAAATGGCACTTTTCTTATGGATATATGGAACTGGAAGATAGAGTACAACCAGGAGGAAGGGGCTATCAATCTTGAAGTTCGCTACGACGAACAAACATGGACAGTGAACCATCTTCGGCAGAATCTTCAAGCTTTGGAAACCTTCACCACTGACGCCTCATCACGCAGATGGAAATACTTGCTTCCAGATAATCAACGAAGTTTGCGAGACGCTGAGCAGCAAGTCATTATGCTAGCCCAAAAAATGAGCTACCGTGCTAGCATGGCATCTCTCCGTGAATCCCAGATGGCTATTGAGCAAGCTAAAACAGGCATTCAACAGAACGAGAGGGTTAAACGACTACCACAACTGGCAATTCATTTTCATCCCACTGAGCTTTGTCACCTCGCTCTTCGGCATGAATGTGACTGCATTGGGAACAGGCTCGGCAACGGTGTGGATGGTCGTCGTTTCGATAATCATTACTTACGTCGTTATCACCCTCTTCTGGATCCTACTTCATTATCAGGCTCGGATCGTAAATTGGACAGCTGCAAAGTTTCGTGCAGCAAAATGGCTCCAGCGAGCTGCACACACCATGACCCAAGATCATCAAAGCCAGTGACAGTAGTATTATTGCAACCAGGGAAATGAAGAAGCAATGTATCATCTCATGAACGAGACTTCATAAGATTTGGCCGCGGCGTATGTTTATCCGGTCACGATACTTCAAAACCAGTGAATCTTCACGAATGGGTCGATACTAGAGTTGGATATCAGGATGGTTCTTACCATAGTGAAGTAAATACATTCAGCCAATGAAATACTACCTATTACATGTGCTAACGATTGATAGAGAAGCGTTGCCTCCAATTATCTTAATTGCCACGTGTGTTAACATTCCTGCGAAAGCGCTCGGCATAGTACTGAAACTATATGCAGATATCAGCCTACGGCGTTCGCCACCACTTTCCCAACTCTCAGCTACCTTGACATAGTGTCGATTTGGATCTCTCGCTATCATACCTAGGCTGAAAATTTTACAGCAAATGCTGTTCAATATTGTGCGCTGAGTCTTGACTGTCGTTGAGATATTACTATAACAGACAACGAATCGACATACGCATGGATCGGCAGCGTCCAGGCTCAGACTTCGCGTGGTTGTAGCGATGGTGAAGATTTACTGCACGTGGTGAAGAATGATGTCGCATGGTATTGGATGTATGGAAAGGAAGAAGCTCGATGGGCTAACAAGCTGACAAAAAGAACCATGGGGACCATTGAAGAGTTAAAAGATATGGACGCATATCAAGAGATTCGAGAAACATCTGCATGGAGTGTGAGATTGAAACGTTATTGATCGACGTGTAAATGACCCGGGCGTATCAGATTGAAGTGCTCAAAGGAATGAATGTTAATATAACGGCATCCCGAAATTCCCTTTTCGGTCTCTCTATCAAGACCAGCAGCGGGAACGGGCATTGGTATATCGCTTCAACCAATCCGATCCTTCGAAGTGTCACGATGTTGTTATTGCGTTAGCCAGAGTCGAGCGAGGTGGGGAAGAGGAGGATTTGCCATGTCAATGGCGAAGGGAGATACGATATGTACTCGAGTCTTCCTTTCGTGTGGCAGGATATAACTACAACCGAAAGAAGAACACCGTGAAATCCATTGCAGGTAATCCCCTGGGTATATATTCTGCGCCTCTAACCGGACGCCCAACAAACATGTCTCCAAATATACCTTACACCCTGATCCTCTCGAACGCCGCCATTGATTTTTGCCGTGAAATGCAATTCCAACGCCCAGCCCAAAACTGCCCATCCCATCCAAGAGCGCGCAGCGCGATGTCCCCCAAAGAGCCCAGCAAAAATATCTCACCATCGTCTATTCCGACCTCTCCCTGCCATTCATCCCATAATCATTCCTCCTCCTCCCTCTCAACCACCACAACCCTCTCCAACGCCTCCCTCACAACCCTCACCCCCTCCCTAACCACCCTCTCCGGCACCCTAACATCCACCCTCCTCTCAATCCCCCCCTCTCGCCCCCCACCATCTCCATCTCCATTGACCATCCCACCCACCCCCCTCGCCTCCCTCAAAACCCTCCCCATAACCTCCGCATAAGTCGCGCACTCCCCACCGCGAAGTAATTGCAACGAGCGCTCCCGAACGGCATCTAGCCAGTGCGTTTCTTGGCAGGCGGATGTGAGCGTGGTGTGGAGGGTTGGGATGGCGGAGGCGGAGAGGAGGGCGGTGGTTGTGGCGGTGCGGAGAGTGGCGGGGAGGGGGGAGGGGGGGTAGGCAGGGATAGTCAGGGTGGGCGTCATTGGTGTGGGGGAGGTGGTTGGGTGGGAAGAGGTGGTAGGGCGCTGCGCGGATGATGGGGTGTGGCGAGAAGAGTGAGATTTCTTTGGGTGGTGGAGCGGAGGCGTAGTGTGTTTGGGGTGACTGGAGGTTCGGCGTGGAGAGGTGGGTTGGTTCTCTATATTCGGTGGTGTTTGGGGGAGCGTGAGATGGTGGGGGGTTGCATTGAGTAGCCTAGGTAGTAGTTATATAACGAGCGGTGCGCTATTATTGAGCTTTGGATGTCGAATGTGCAACAATGAAAAACGCAACAATAAAGAACGATTGGCTGACTTATCGATAAGACACTTTTAGGGACTAGTGCGGAACGTTAAGTCCACCTGGAGATCCCAATCTAGGTATCAGTTGATTTTACCATGAGATGATTGATGGAATGGTTTTCATTACAATGCAATGCCTCCCCTATAACCCTGCTTGTCTCCGTCTACAAACACACTCTGTCTTAACACGGATCTAAATCTAATCCATCGTTATGACGCTTCGGAATCTGACGTTCCCACTCGTCGTGTGGTCGTAAGCCTTGTGCGCTTCTGATAGAGGGAATTTATCATGCAGTGGACATCGTGCAGCTGTGCGAACTTGACGGCCTCCTCGCAATCAAGGGAGTGTCCCGAAGGCCATCCATGGATAAAAAGACCCTTGGTGATCATGGGAATAGTGTTTACATTGACATCGCAAGTGGCTAACAAATTTCATCAGTGTGTATTTTTCACTATCAATGAGATCATCAACTCATGAGCAAGGATCAAAAGCTTTCCCTGAGGAGCCAGGCCTCCGAGCAATTCACCCATGATCGAAGGGTTTGGCGCAGTGACAACAATCAAGGCAGCACCTCCAATCTTCTGCAAAGCTTCGGCGTGGTTTTCTTTGCTACTGTCAATATAATCGATAACCTTGAGCTCCTTGGCAAACTTCTCCTTCGATCCACTACTGGAGAGCGCCACCGTCCTGTATCCCATGCGCGCAGCGTATTGGACGCCTGGATGCCCGAGTCCACCGAGACCTTGAATCGCCACTGCTTCGCCAGCTGGTACTTTCAACTGGCAAATTCCGTTGAGTACTGTCACACCTGCGCAAAGAAATGGGCAGTACTCAGCTGGGTCGATATCGGAGGGGACTCGAACAACTGCTTCGGTTCTAAGATGGCAGTATTCGGCATCTGTCATCGATTACTACCAGTTACGGTTGAGAAACATGTGTGCTACCCACATCCACCATCTCAAGTGACACCGTTGATGGCCTCGTTACGACACATTTGGAAGACCCCACGTTTGCATGACTGGCAGGTCCCTGAGACAGTTCCCGTTAGCTGGAAACCCAACGAGGCTTTTCTAATGCTAATCACCATCATGCCCTTCGTGCCAAGGAGCGCCGACGCGGTCGCCAATCTTCCAATTCTTCTCCCCTGGACCCAGTGCAACTACTGTACCAATGGTCTCATGGCCAGGGATTCTCGGACTGGTTTTATCAGCCAAGTGGTTCTTGCTGCGAAGGCTTGAAACGTTATAATGAATTGCCCATTGACGCCCCCTTGAACTCCCTGGTCGGAACGACAGATACCGGTAGCGAGGACTTTGATTAAGATCTCTCCCTCAATTGGTTGCTTGAGCTCGACATCTTCAAGTGTGAGAGGTGCATTGGCTTCCTCGAAGATTGCGGCCTTTTAAATCTTCGGGAGACTAAAAGCCATGCTGATGGTCTGTTTGATCGAGTCACTTGGTGGTAGGTTGTTTCGAAGAGCGTCAAGTGGAATCTAAGTGGTATCTGCTATCTTTCAAAGCGGAATGCCTCACATGTGAACTCTCTTGATGTCTAAGGTCGGGAGTGTATACAGCACAACCTCGAGAGGTTCCCCATAGCGGAATCTACGGACTGACACGTCATTGAGTTCCCACTAAATCCCCTGTTTCCGTCCAACGTTTAGCAGTTTGGAAAAACTTAAAAACATCCAAAAGAGAAGCCCTAAAGCCCGCTATCACCGAGTATCTGATAAGATCTCTTAAGGACCTAAATTACACCCTTGAGAGATATCGACGGGGGCACAAATGATACCTAGCTCTTTAGATTTACAATCATGTATGTCCATCGGTGATCTGTCGAAGTTTCGAAATATTACAGTCGCAGTTGAATTTGATGTCTTCAACATTTTGAACTCGAAATTTGGGCATGGCGAAGGTATGGAAGGACCGAAGTTCCTCCGAGGCCGAAGCCCTAAATGAAAATAGTGACGACATTACTTTAGTTGACCTTCTCGATATGATCTTGAAGTACGAAGTATAACAACTTCTTTCGTTCCAATATTTTCGAAGCATCTTGTGTCATACATCCAAACTACAATCACTATGGGCGTCTCCTATTCTACCGCGAAATGGATGGTATGTTGCAGTCTATTCGAACAAGCGTCGGAACAGAGAAGATCTCTTCGAACGGTCGAGTACTGACATACTTAACAGGCACCGGCGTCTTTCCTGATCGACTTTGCAGCCCAGCAATATGGGTTGCTGTCAAAGCCGAATATGCTGGACATTCATAACAAGAATCTATCCTTCTTCAGCCCACAGCCGTATTTCATCGGTGGCTTCTTCTTCCCTCAGCAATTACTGCAGCTCGCATGGCTTTATCGGTTGTGGAAGCTTGACCCCAAGAAGCCAGGAGAGCGTGCGGAACTGGACCAAATTGGTGTGTGAAGTTCATAGGATTTTTCTTAGATGGGACGGCTGAAAGAACCTTGACAGTTGACTTCGTTCCTTATTACTCCGTGGGCAATGTTTGCATAGCCAGTGAGTATTTTGATTCTAAAACACACTGCTGCGGTCAGCTAACCAAAAACCTCAGCGTGGATGGTCTTCTGGAACTCGGAGAGACTCGACATTTCAAACATCTTCGTCATCATCAATAGCTTGACTCAGCTGTACTATGTGTTCGCCAAACTTGGACCGATGAATACCCGCTCCACAGCCTCCACCTTAACACATATTGTTTCAAAGACATTTGCGGGGATTGGCGTTCTCGACCTGCTACACAACGGTAGCGTCGCATACTTCAAAGACCAGCCTGCGTCCACAATGGTCCGAGTATTGACGGGCGTCGGGTTTGGTCTCGCCAGCGCGTCAAGCGACTGGATCTTTGGTGGCTGTCTTGTATATGACTTGGTGGCCTTGGCTGTTGGTCAGAGCGGTAGCTGGAGGACGCTTCTTGGTGCGTACGCTGTAGGCAGCGCAGCAATTGTCGGGGCGAAGAATCTCGCAAGGTAGGTAAGTTACCTTGCGGCATGTTCATCAAAACTGCTTCTGACAAACCTAGATAGACCTCCTTACAACGGCGAGAATTCAGGGTACAGGGCCACTGCAAATGACGATAGTCTGGATCAGGTGTAAGCAATCAGTGCTGGCAATTCGGGCATGCATAGCAAGCGAATTGGGGAGATAGTAATCCTCCCAATCGATCAAATATTTCTTCCCATCATGGCTTCAAACGATCCATTGGGTGTAAAGTCGAAGACTCAGAGTGTCGCAATTTGCGATCATTTAATGAACAGTGTCAAAGAGAAAAATAACCACAACACCATTGTACCAGCGCTGGTAGCGCTGTTAGGAATCGAACCTAATATAAACTAAATCACTCAACGACTAGTGTATGAAGTGTCATCACAGCTAAACCCCTTCGGGTTAGCGCCTTTGCTTACTACTCTAGGTACGTAAGGTGCTGTTACCCACAGGCCCGGGTTACAGCTGGCCGGGGGGTTGAAAAAGTTGAGCCGGGGTCGGAAAAAATTCTTGGCGTCGGGTTGGACTTTAAAATTCGCATATGCCCCAAGATCTGACGTCGGGTTGGAAAAGCTTCGGGCCCTATGCGAAGCATATGCCAAGAGCATTAAGCGAGATCACAATAAAATTTATATCTGGTCACTAAAGCCTCGTCGATGCATATGCGCAGCATCAACTGAGCATAAAGAAATATCGATGAACGACGAAAGCATCGACGCTGAAAATCGCGCGAATGAGATAACAGATTGACTAAATGGCTTGAAGATGAGTGTCGCACTTCGCATATGTCACGCATATACTAAGAAGAAACTCAGCTCGCTCAAGATTCTCTCGACGCAAATGTTGAAGACGATGAGAAAAGTGATAGTGCAAATCACGAGCAGAATGATGAGAATGAAGAAGAAAATGCACGAGAAAGATCTGATGAGAATAACATAAGCGATAGCTTGTTAATGAGAGTTCATGATTTCGCATGTTTTGTGCATATGCTAAGCATATGTAGAAGAATCTTCGCTCGTCTTGCTGCAAAGTAGATTCATGATATATGTGATGTTTCGCTCAAGCTGTGCATATGCACGACTTCAATACTTCGCTCAAGCTGTTTGTCTTCTAGCTACTTTAGCTAAATAATATTAATTCTTGAGCTCATGATTAGCATATGCAGAAAGCTGAGTCGGGGTTGGAATAATTTTGAACTCATGGTTAGCATATGCAGAAAGTTGAGCCGGGGCCGGGATCAAAAAAAAAAAGTTCCGGCCCTGGCTCAACTTTTCCAACCCCCCACCAACTGTAACCCCCCATAGGCCCGGCCCCCATAGGCCGCGAAGTCATCCAAAGGGTCGCTAACCCGAAGGGGCTTAGCCCTTACACGTCTGATGTCCTGAGGCCACCACTGCTCAGGCGTTACCTTACTCTACAGACTTTTATGGGAGCTGATAGACGTACAACGCCCTTTCTATAGCCACACACCCCTCACCAAAGTTTACATGTTTAGTTAAGGTACGTAACTTCACGCCTATGTGAGGTAGAAGCATATGTATTTAGAGGATTATCATCAGAGATTGCGAGCCTATCTCCGTCAGGGCCAATTCTCCACCAGTTCGCTCTTCCTAGTATCACATATAGAACGCCGCATATAGCCCTCCATCTGTTTACATAGGTGATGAAGTATCCTCGCACACAGCCTATCCTCAGCCTCGTCCTCGCCGGTCACATCGTTGTTCGAAGCAGTGTTCGATTTGTCCCCCTCTTGTTCCTGTTCCTGCTTCTGCTTCTGAGTTTGTTGACTTACTGAATCTGATCGGGGGTATACGGCTATAGAAAAGATGTTACGTCTATTGGCTCCTATTCTACTCTATCACGCCGTAACTTTAGTGATCTAAGGACGCAAGACATCTACTGTCCTGATTACTCTCCTCATAACTCTTATTAGTCTTCAGTCAATCTTTACATAGCTTATAATTGAACTTCAAGTGTGTTAGCAAGCCACAAAGATGGCCGCCCCACCGTCAGATAATGCAATCATGGGCCTCTACACATGGATACCAGACTTTAAGACGCAGCAGGATAGCGAAGTTGCAGTTGAAAAAGATATTGAGTGAACCTCCAAGAACCTTCTGACTTCAATATCTATGCTGACGTTGACCAGTATTATTGCTGTCCAAGGGCTCGGCGCAAGTCCGTACTTCACATGGGTCAAAAAGGCTCCGATGGGAAACCAGGAGATTAAGGAAGTGATGTGGCTAAGAGATCTGCTACCAAATCATGTGCAAAATGCACGGATTGCTACATTCAGCTACCTATCAGACTGGTACACTACCAAAAGGGGGGTCACGACAAGCCTTCGAGAGCTGGGAGAACAACTGCTCAACGCCCTGCAGCATGATCAGCAAAGAATTAGTGTTCGCCTCATTAAACGTATTCGTGTGTGATTTCAATCCAGCTCACTGCCG
>JAABUL010001992.1_pt1 | contig 35975 bp, 35 predicted proteins | sample 5559151 | NCBI WGS metagenome assembly JAABUL01 (sample SAMN10711876, study PRJNA513368) | rock metagenome | isolation source: Antarctica rocks | place: Antarctica: Victoria Land, Pudding Butte sud | reverse complement strand
TCTCTTTCTCTCAACTTCACCATCAACGCCGGTTTGTCCCACAAGATATATACCTTCTGCTTTGCCCAGTCTCTTGACTCCTCGCACAGTTCAATGTCAAAATACCAGAGCATCCGCGCCATAATTGAGCGCATTTCGGCGTACGCCAGGTTCTAGAACACAATCAGCGTCTCCAAAAAAATCCGACTATTCCTAGGGGGGAAGGTTCGTTTTGGGCTTCTTTTCGTTGAACTTACTTTCCCTAGACATCCTCGGGGCCCCAGAGAAAATGGTTGACATGCTGCAAGATCATCATCAGCATAGCGTGGATCACCAAGCCAACGCTCAGGTGCGAATTTTTCTGGGTCTCGAAAGTTGTTGGCGGAAAGATAAGAACTCCAAGGGTGAACGCCGACAGATGTCTGAGTTCTTGTTCAGTCAGGCTCTTTTAAAAGATATAGAAGTAGGGCTTACGTCTGGAGGGACAAAGCGGCCGTTGATGATGTCACCCTCGGGTCCAGTCCGTCTTGGGAGAACGCTGGGTACTGGTGGATAGAGACGGAGAGCTTCCTCAAGACACGCGTTAAGATAGGGAAGCTTAACATTCACGGATGCGAAGGTGATCTCTGAAGCACGACGGAACGTCATGCGTACTTCGTCGACGGCTTTTATAAAAGCAGCAGGATTCTTTAATAATAAAAAAGTTGCACCGCTGAGAAGAGTAGCAGTGGTTTCACTTCCAGCAATAATGAGGATTCCAGATGTCGCCTTGATTTCCTCTTGAGTCATGCCTTTCTCATCATTGTGCCGTAGAATGTAGCTAATTAGAATCCTTAAGTAAGAGTTCAATTAATTCATTAAGTGATAGCAAACCTTATAAAGTCTTCTCGATCGGTTTGTTTATTCAAACGTCGCTCGGTTTTCTTCGCAGTAAAAGCTCGATGCTCTTCTCCCGCTTTTGTGACTTGAGGAAAGAGCTTTAAGAGACTAAATATGACGCTACCGACGATTGGATATGCTCTGAAAACTCTGAACATCCTTGCAATCTTGAGACTTTTGAATATGTTAGCAACCCATGAATGATATTGCCCGCGGTTAAGAGCCTCAAATGACTCGTCGAAGCAAAGATCTCCTAAAATGTCAAAGGTTGTAAAATTATACCATTGAACGAGGTTGACTTTGGCTTCGCCCTTTTCGGACTCTTGAATCTGTTGGTGAAGCTTTTCAACCAAGAGGTTGAGATAGTGTGTTATTATTTGCTCCTGCTTCCTCAGAGCAGTCTCTGAAAATGCATGACTGAGAAGGCGTCGCATTCTCGAGTGATCGGCGTTGTTAGATACTACTACACCTTCAGCGAACAGCCTCACCACCTTTACAGGCTCACGAACCGATAATATTGGCTACACCATCTCCAAGGCCATAGTAGACCTTTCTGTCCTTGGACATTACCTGTTTACCTTGGCGATTTCCATATACATCTAAACGGGTAATCAGTCATGTCTGTAGCTATTGAAGTATGGATAAGCTTGTACCCTTCCATGCCTGAGAGCTCGTGTAGGAAAGTGTATCGGGAGAGATGCGGACAGTGTCTCCATATCTGTCGTGTAAGCTTTTGATATTCTCAACCGTGTCTCCAGTGAAGATCTCCCAGTATTGAGGGAAGTAGAATGCTCCACGGAGCTTAGAGCCTGGAAATTTTGCCAGAGGATGAAAAGTGATGTTGTAGGCGGCAGTGCCAACAAGGTAAGCAACATACTAATCGAGTGTCAATAATCGAGAATCGGCATTGAGCTTCGAAGCTTACAGGTAGCAGCACCAGTGGAATGAGAGCCACGATCACAGAGAGCCGGTCCATTGGCAAATGTAGACGTCGAAACGTTCAAAATGAGAATGGTTGCAATTGAGGCGAAATTTTGGTGGGATCATGCGAGGTCAAATGCACATCTGCTGCCTAAATAATCATTGCCTTATCGGGTACGGTAAGGGCGCGTTCATCACTAGTCTGTTTTATCTACACCAGATTACAGTCACTTAAACAAGCACCAAGATTTTGAAGACTCTAAGTTACGGTTCGAACAACGGTAGAAACAAGTGTTACAGGAAGTCAATGTTGTTTCCTACCAATCACGTCAGAAGATACGAACCCTACTGATGAGCTTCTAGAATCCAATAGCGTAAACTTAGTATTAGGATAGCAGACGCGAAAGACCAAGTCTTGCTGTCCAGGCGAAAAGCCTACGGGGGTCAAGTAGAACATGATCTGTCCAGACCCTATAACAGTAGCTCCAGGTTTCCGACCTTCTATACTCTGTCTTCAACCCGATCTTCACCTATCCAATCGTCTCTCCCTCGACCATCTCTCCGTTTGCCGAACGGAAAAACGCTGTGATTTAACGTTTTGGTTGTTGGGAGCGTTTTCAACGGCATGGCCGTCTTGTCGTCGGGTGGATAATAACAAGGCTCGGTTGAGCCTTGTGATGGATGTCTATCTTTCGACCCTGCTAGTTTAGAGAAGCCGGCGTTAGAACCAGCGGTGGTAGTTGCACCGCGAGAACTCGGAATACTACCACTGGCGATGGACTTAAGGGAGTTGTAGAAGCTAGGGGTCTTCTCGCGGGTGAATACGTAAATCGGACGCATGACGGGCATATTGGCAGCTATCAGGCCAATATTTTGCTCTAGTCTAAGGCTATCAGTGATTGAGAAAAGTTGCGGATTTGATGACATACATGGACCAGATTTCTAACGTGGTCAATGTGACTAAGTGAAAGAGTCAGAAATATTTGGACCAAGTGGTGGCGTAGAAAATCTGGGAGAGTGGGAAAGTGAGATATCTTACAGGAAGAGTCTACGAAACTTTTGGTCGTACCGTAAAGTACCATGCGGACTATGGAACAAGCGCTTGTGCTGTGAGATTTATTTACATTAGCATGATGGAGAGAAGAAAGGTACAAGAACATACAGTAGTCCTAAGCTCATCAACCCGCAGATAGCCACTTTCTGATTTAAGGTGATTCTAATATTCCAGAGAATGATGATAGGAAGACTGGTACATATGAGATCGGTGACGATTGAGAATACTAGCCCTAGGGTTAGTTACGGGTTCATTTCCGAATTCGAACGAGACAACAGTACCAGGAATATGGACTGGACTTACTGCCTTGAAGCCACGCAAGATCGGCCAAGACCTTATGGCTCCAGCACGCATTCTGGATGGTAAAGTCCCAAAGTGCTTGTATAGGCCGACATTGTGCGAGGAGATCGACAAAGCAAGCGCCATTCACCAGCACAAGAGCCGCCATCAATGCCCACATGTACTTCACAAGGCGCCTGCTGTTTGTGATGCGGATAATCATGAAGCAGATTGAAAGCTTGAGCAGGCAATTTGTCACTGTCAGTGGCATCTGGCTTAGGGTGTTCCATTTAATCGAATCCAGCCGTTGTTGTCGGGAGAGATAGAATTGATGCCTTCCTCCGCCGCTGGCAACGCACTTGAGGATAAATGCTGATTGTAATGTCGCAGAGACCTAGGTTTGCTTAGTAAGCTTGGGATATCTTGGTTTTTTTGGATTCTCTTGGATGGCTAGAAGGAAGAACTACCGTCGCCAATGCCATTACATAGTCGTCCAATCCAGTTTTCTTGACAATCAGGATTCGAGCCAAGAAGCGGAGGATTAACATGAAAACAGCAATGGTGAATGTCACTATGGTAACATCACGGAGTGCAATTCCGTGGTTGAGGTCTCCCCCAGCTGGGGGAGTTGGATGTCCGTAGCCATTGTATGACATATCCGAGTTTCCAGTTTCTGGGAGAAGATTTGCAGTCGACTCCTAACGTACACCAAATTTGGAGTTTGGACACAACCTCAGCCAGAAAGTACGATGTTCGAGGGATAAGAAGCAAAGAGAGAAATAGCTCTTCCCCATCCAAAGCCTGTAAACGGAGAAGGAGACATCTATCGCAGCCACCGATGTCACGATGAGGCGCTGTGTCACATAAATATCTACAGGCAGACATGTGTGGACACCGAAGAGCCCAGGTACTATTTGAACCACACGCAACCGCTTCCTAATCACGGCACAGTTCGGGATATTCACACACTATGGTCTTCGTACATCCCAGGTTCCAGGCCTTACTATGTAGAGATGCAGTCCTTCCACGTGAAGGTTGCTTCTGTCGGAACATGATTGGCACGCTGTGCAACAGGGCGGTGTTTCGGACCCTGGTGCGGAGGAATGTATCGGACTGCATTCCTTCACTTCCAACTAGCACCAATTGCTGACGCACTCGGACATTAATAATGCGCAATCAACTGGTGAACAAGGCGCACATGTCCTTTCTGCAGCGGGCTGGACGTTGCATTAGCAAAAAGCCTCTTCACAAGGGTTCCGGTATTTGCATGAGAGCGTAAGCCAGCTATACCTGAACAAGCCCGGCAACGCTTAAGCAATGTCCAGCCCGCTGCAGGAAGGACCTGTAGGCTGTACCTAGGTACCTTACATGCAGAAATTTCACGTGTCCATACCTTACCTTACCTATGTATCCGTCTGTCTGACATGGCGCCGCAGAGATGCAGATGAAATAAGCTTTACGACGTCATGCTGCTGTGGTGTGCCGCTTGCTCGCTCAGCTGCCCCATGGATTTGGTAAATCGGGTGAAAGGTCATGTAACACGTCTGTCGACATATTGAAGGATTGGGTTTCTAGTGCATGTTGTAAAGAAACAAGATAGAAGACTTCACCTGATTATTATCATAGCCCTATGGATCGTTACAGGTAGCCCCATAGGGCTGCATCATTACTAGTTATCAATGTTGTATAATAACACCGATACAGTACTAGTGTATCTCCAATTTATGGGATTCCCACGAATCCGGTTCGAAAGGAAGGTCAGAACGCTAGTGTCTATCCCGCCAAGTCCGCATTCCCGTGGATTTCTCAGTCTTTTCCAACATGAAAACATGCGGTCGTCTGCTTCAGAGGGAAACACATACTCTTCTTCTATGCGGAAAAGAGCGTCATTTTACAGCCGTTTTACCCTCTCAAGACCTTTCAAGTAATTAAAGACGAAATGGCACATAAAAATCTGCAAGCTCTAGGGCGGTAAATAGAAACGAAGCAAATGGTGTGCCAACAGAACCGTAATCATCTGGGTAGTGATAGTGTCTCCATTGTAAGACGCCAGTCGCGCACAGGGTACCTATCCAGCGACACGCCCTAAGTTCAAATCAGCAATTGCGTTTTCCTAGTGGAAAGGCTGGGCTACCATATACTCCTAGAGTGACCCCTCGTATGCCCTCTGGAGAGTAGTTGCGAGAGAGCTGTCCAGCTTACAACAATCTGGCAGGCGTATCCAGCCCAAAAGCAAGCTACTCCAGGGTCCTCGAACAGCTGTACAAATGTCCAATGTGTGGCGAGCATCATGACGCTGCCAATGGCTATGATAGCGAATAGATTCTGCGCGACCAGCGATGATTGTTTTCATTCTCGAGAACCGAATTTCATCATTGCGTATATAAGAATAAGATCTATGAAAACTCAGAAAAGAAACGCAATTGTTTCTGTCAGCTCTGATGAAAAGAAGACGTCGTATATTCTGTTAGATGTGAGGGCATGCTGTTAATGCCCTTATAGACTGACAGGGAGAGAATAGACATTCGGTAAGACTCATCTCGAAAAGATTGACGGATGTAGAGTATGTGTGCAGTGCTCCATAGGGCACGGCAAGCAAGGTTCATCCCATCCTGAATCCACAGGAACCACAGCGAAGGTCTGTTTTTGGCATCAATGTCGTTGAATGGCAAATGCATTGTAATTCGTTCAGGGAATTGCTGCGAAACAGAAGCTCACAGAAGCATACTAAGAGGCAAATTTCACACGAGGAATGCACAGACTGTAGAAAGACGTCTGCCATACAACCCTAATCGTGCACGTAGAGTCTCCTGAATCGAGATTCTAGCCAAGCAGAAAAGACGTGAGATAACACCATCTGGGGTGCCAGCAAGGCTGGTGCAGTAAGCTGAATCGTACATGCATCTTTTGCCGGGGTTGGGCGCGAAGGGAACGTAAGGTACATAAGAGTAGGGTCAGGATTGTATTAAACATGTTTATTGCTTAACCAAATTAGGATAGTCAATAAACGTGTTTAATACACGTTTATTGAAGCAGGTATTAAACACAGGGGTATATATAAATAGCATCAATTATTTGGGTGCTTCATTGCCACCTCACCGTCGACGATGCTATTCAGAAACTCCTTCAGCACCTCATCGTTTGAAGGATTTAGCCTAGCCATAGCAACTTCCTTCTGCAGCAGTCTATCTTCCATATTCAAAAGCTTCTCCTCATCAATTTTAATGCCCTGTGTATAGCGAAGATTCTGCTGACGAGTGACTTCGAACGTCATTTGACGGTGACAGTATAAGCACTTCACTGCAGGGACGATTCGGTTTGGCAGGATTATGCTCTGAAAGGCATCAATAACAGCCTGATTGCGAGGTTTGCCACCGCGTTGAGGCGGCATGGCTGGTGGTAGGAAGGTCTATCTATTGCTGGCGACAGCTAGGTCAAACCCCCCGAGCTAAACCAGCTGGGTTTAGCTTGCTTATATAATATAAAACCAATAAACAAACATGAATAAACCGCTAAGAGGTATTAAACACGTTTATTGTAGAATAAACGGTTTTTTCCTGACCCTACATAAGAGAGGGTGTGAGCTGACTCACGCACAAGACCCATTTTTTTAGGAGGAAAGTCAGTCTACTGTAGGCGTGGCATAGCCAGATGCGAGGATGTTCTTCTTCCTGGGCAAATCTAGATCCATCGTGGGGGTCTAAATGCCAGGGCATGCATAATGTTCCGAAGCGGGTTCTGACCCCATCCTTCTTAAAGTAAGCATACTATGTACCTATCTCGTAGTCAAGCTTATCTGCACGAGAGAAACCACAATTCGCAATCTTTTCCAAGCCTCGCTGCGCCATGCTGAGGCACACCGCTATTCCGTAAATGAAAATCAACCAAGTGCCATTAGCCCGGTAGATGTCAGCCGCTTACTAAGGTACAACAACACCTTGGACGCCACTGAACCCTTTTCTCCTTGATTGCCGGAAAGTCGGCGAATTATAACACACTTTTATGCCAATCGTCTATTACTAGAATACTCCAAAGCACAATCAAACGCCGCTTTCTTGCATACAGTACGGGTATTAGAGTTAAAGCTCCGAGAGCTCAGCCTCGCAGTGATCCGCCAACTCTCCCATGCATATGCCCTTCACCTCGCTAGCCTGTAGGATAGAGAGGGTGAGAGGGCAGCCTGATACCGCTTGTCTGAGCTTTGTTGGTCTAGACCTGTTCAAGGCTCCGGAACTTCCATGTGATGTTCTGTGCCTTTGAAGATCCATAGAGCGCGACTATGATGGGAAACGAGTCCTCTCTGTTGATTAGATCCTCTGCTAACGCGCCTTTTGCTGCTACCACATCGGCGGAATAAATGTTCTTACAGTCATTTTGTGAATGACAGTACCAACTACTCGCATCTGCGTTGTCTCCAGAACATATTAGGCTTCGAAGCTCACCCAACCTGGCTCATAAGGTCATCCTTCTCATAACTTCCAAACACTAACTGCCCAACCAGTCTGAACAGAGCACTAGTTTTCAAATGTGCACAGTGTCTGTACGTCGCGAGCGCACATTCCCGGTCTAAACAATTGTCGAAGCCGTCTCGTCGCTGGACAAGAGATATATCCTGACCTAGAATACTTGAGTCAGAGCCAGAAGGATATACGAAACCAGGGATGGCCTCTGCTTGTAACACCTGGCGATGACTTCGAGTATTCGGAGATAAGCCCTATTTATCGTTTCGCTGGATCCATAAAGGCAATGAGCAGCCGACTTTCCCTTTCGCAACAGGCTATTGTCCGCTACATCATCAACTAAAATGGCCCCAAAATGGATCGCGTCCATTACTTGCAGGACAAGCTCAAATAGACCGGGATCTTGTGACCTTAACCCAGGCTTCAGTGTATCAACGAATATGGAGAAGTGGTTTTTGCCATAGACATAAAGATTATACTCATACGGGCATTTTATTCCGTTCCGAAGGCCGAGGTTGGTCTGGCTAGTGACTGGCGTCTTTGGCTCGATAATATCATGGTTTGTATGCAATAGCCCTCCCCGAAAGAACGGATTTTTGGTGATCCCGTGGAAATATGTGGTAATATCGTGATGATTATGAGTAGGTAGGTGAGTAGGTAGGTCAACGAGTAGATTGCTGAGTAGGCAAACGAGTAAATAGATGAATAGATAAATAAGTATAAAGGTGAGTAGAAAAGGTGAGCAGATAGAATATGTAAGTGAGTAGATAGAAAACCAAAATTACGAAGCGAGCTATATTGTACGCAGGGTGTATTTCTGGGAATGACAACCCTTGGTGGTCGGAGATACGCCCCGTCTAACAATTATCAGCTCGCGCTTTACAGTTAGATTAAGATGTCAAAATATCCCATATACAAGGCACTTAAAGAGGGTGAATTCAGACTTATAACCATTCTCAATGTCGATGGGCTGCCGAAGTGCATGTTAGAGAACGTTTCCCTAAAAGATACACTAGAGTATAACACTCTCTCGTATAGTTGGGGAAATCAAAGTCCCACGGCGGCAATTGTTTGCAATGGAGACAGCTTCTCGGTTACTCCCCATCTCTCTGAAGCTTTTGCACCTCTACATTCATACCTGGGCCCATTGCGCAAAATCTGGATCGATGCGATTTGTATCAATCAACAAGACAACGAAGAAAAGAACATCCAGGTGCGTCTAATGAGAGATATTTATAAGAACGCACAAGCTGTCTTGGTATGGCTCGGGAACGCCGCGGACGACAGCGACATGGCTATGGATCAGGCACTGGAGTTGAATGAGAAGCTTAGTTCTATTGCAAGGCCGATACATTTCGATCATCTTGCCTATCATGCCTTGAACAAGGAGAGCGATCTTGTCTGGCCAGCCTTAGGACATTTTTATTGCCGAAGTTGGTTTGAACGGCTTTGGGTCGTTCAGGAAGCAGTGCTAGCGAGAGAATTAGTCCTTCTATGTGGTAGCAGATCGATTGGTTGGGAAATTCTAACCGCATTGACCACAGCGTTGCTGCAGACTGGCCTTCTGCACCTAGTGATGGCAGCTCAGGCAATTCGCCGTGATAGAGACAATGGTTTCTATACCATACCATATATCAACATTTTGAGGATGAAGATAGCAGAACATGGTGGCATGGATTTCCAAGCACTTGTCAGTGGCAACCGTTGCAAAAAATGTACTGAGCCTGTGGACCGCCTCTGGAGTATGCTTGGTCTGGTGCACCCGCATGTCCGAAATGAGATACCGGATTTGGTGAGCATCGACTACTCCGAAGACGGCCGACGGCATTTCTGGAGACCTTACATTGCTCTTGCAAAGAGGTGGATTGAAGAAGATTCCACTCTTATGTTGCTCTCCAGAGCCACTTCGCAGGAGAAGCCTAAGGAGCTCCCGTCATGGTGTCCGAATTGGGCGTCACCCGAAGAGTACTCGATTTTGGGCAGTGTTTACAGCTACCAGGCTGGCTTTCGTAGCGCAGAAGACCGTTTACCCCGTGTCAGTGTGATCCCGGACTCGAACAACATCCAAGTACGGGGATTTGACGTGGACGAAGTCGCGGATATTGTTTCAGCTTCCTGGTCATTTTCTCAGTTTCCTGATCAGCAGAAGGTCCTGGACGGTGCCGCTGCTAAACTACTGGAGTGGGAGTCGCAATGTGTTTCGCTATCCAAAGTCACATATAAGCAGCTCGATGCTGTTCCTGAAGCGCACTGGCGGACTTTAATCGGTAACAAAATCTACGACGAAGATCTCACGCCTGTGGGAGACGTCTCCGAGGACTATCACAACATGTTAAGGTACTTAATCACCTTACGAGACGGAACCTTTTTAGATGAGGGCGTTGAGAAGAAGACAGCCCTGCGATTATACTTCTCGGCCCAGCAGTCAGCCTGTCAAGGGCGGAGGTTTTTCAGCACGAGGGGAGGGCGCGTTGGTCTCGGCCCTGCTCAGTTGAAAGCCGGAGACACTATCTGTGTCTTCTATTCTGGGGGTCCACTTTACGCTCTCCGATTCAAGCATGCAGATAAGGTTGCTGAATTAATTGGAGAAGCATATGTTCATGGTCTAATGAACAAAGAAGCATTTACGGCAAAAGGTCGGGGAGAGGACCAGACTTTTGTGATATGTTAGCTTCAAAGGTAATTTCATTAATCGTACCTCTGACTGTCTATTTCCTTTTAAGTAATACCACCCGTTATTTCCGTTTTTCGGCGTTGCGATTCCAGACCTATCCCTCCCCCGTTCTATCTCCAGAGTCTACTTGGATATTGTGTCTCGAAAGCCTGTACTCGAACCCTTCGTCTACCAATCTCTTTGGAATCTTCGTCTCGTTCTGTTTCTACCTCTTGAACGTACCATATAAAGGATAGCTTTTTGGGCCAGTACTTTTCATCTGTAATGTCTCAGAGCTGTCTTCTTCTTGTAGCTAAGATAGTTTATAATAGATGTATTGCTTGCAAGATAGCATTTGTTAAAAAGCTAATTAACGTAGCTTCTTTGAAGTTGATATTCAACTAATGTTTATCTCTGAAAGAAGATGATGAAGAATGAAGATGAAGAACTTGATATTCTTCTGCTTGAGACTCTTTAATTCTCATTGAGTGATTGCTCTTTTGTCAAAGTCGTTGAAGACAGTTCTGTACGATGGTCATTTTCAATACTTTATTGCAACACTCGTACATTTTAACTCGAACCCTGTAGAGATACGTAGCATCATCGTCTATCGAATTATATCTTAAGGGCACCATTGTGGATAACAAGGCGCAGCTCACGCAAGGCTGGACTGCGGTGCAAAGTATCCTGCGCTGTGACCTCATCAGACTGATAGATAGTAAGGCAACATCTGGACAAGGCTGAGCCTGCAGCCTGGCACTTACGGCCTGCTACGTTTTACTGTGTTAAAGCTTGAATCTTGAACTCTTCTTTTAGAACAGGTTTGGAAATTGCATTAAATAAGTTGCTCTACCTATCTTCGAGCCACGCGGAACCCTTGAAACTCACCACTTGAAGACTCGAGAATTGAGGCTGCGGTGATTGAGTAAATAACAAAACTTATTTGAAATCGTCCGTCCTTAGATGTCATTTAGTAGCTCGATCGACCATGGATCCTCTTTCGATCACCGCCAGCATCCTCACCATCCTTGGGGCGGCCGGACAGGTTGCCAAGGGAATCGCAAAGATCAGAGCCCTCAAATATGCGCCCGACATTCTTTTGGCGCTGAATAACGAGATTGCTGACATTCAGTACCTTGTCCAAGATGTTAACCATGTCGCAAGGCAGCATGAAGAAGTCCATGAGACAAAATTTAGTGCCAGTGTTTGCAGGGCACTTGATAAAGTGAGGGAGACGCTGCTGGCAACTGAACAGCTCATCGCATATGAACTCACCACAATCGACAGCGTAAATGGTCTGGTGAAGCTTGATTGGAAAAGGTGGCTACGGCTGGAGGGTAAGATCAGGCAGCTACAAGAGCGAATGAGAAATAATAAAGTTGACCTATCAACAGCCCTGGTCGCGCAGAATTCGTATGTCTAAACTTTTCTTCATGTTTCAGATTTCAGTCTCAGTAATCAGGTCAATCCCCTCATCTCCGTCTTGGGCCTGTGTAGCTTCAAATGTTGGGGAAATTCTAATAGGCACATGGATCATAGCTTTCTTGCATGAATTCTCTAGCTGACTCTGCAAGGTCAATGATTCATCGAGTTGACCGGCAGGTGCAACAATTATATGTCTTAACAGAAATAATTCAAAGCCAGTCATCGTCCAAAGATGAGCTATTCATTAGTCAAACTCAGAAGGTTGATGATCATATGAAGCAACAGCTGCAAAGAGAGCACCAGAGTGAACCTTCTTCGAGGGGCATACAAGATATCCGTACACGAACGAGCCGAGGATCTTCAGGGGAAGGAATTGATACGGCTTCCACCACTCTATTCCAACCTTCTCCAGTGGAACACATCAGCACTTCTGCGCTCACCCCAGGCCACCTGAGGGTGCCGTCTTCTGTAACCCAAATATCGCTTCGGTATGCTAGGCATTGCACCATGTCGTGTGATTGTTCATGTCATAAGCAACGTCGCCTTAGAACCCCCGGCTGGGCCAATCAAGTGATAGGTTCGCTTTTCGTAGGATACACTGGTTTTGCCCCGTTTTCACCTGGTTGTGACGTTACAAATTGTCACGGTCGTTCACACTCTACTACCCAAATCGCCTACACCTTTCCTTGGTGGTTTATGAGCCGTGCCTTGGCTATGACTATAGCATACTGTCAGCCAAATGGCCCAGAACTTTGTTTGAGGGTATTTAGGGTGCGTCCTCAGAATGCTGGTATATTCTCTGCTGCTTATTTTGGCCATGTTGAGCGTGTCAAGAAGCTTCTATCCGAGGGCAGTGCATCTGTGTTAGACGTTGAGCATGTCTCAAAGAAGACTGCGCTTCATGTATGTATCTGTTGTCCCTTTGTATTCGAGCATAGTTGCTAATTATGAGTTTGCCAATAGTGGGCTACGATGTGTGGTCGTGTCGCAGTCGTAGATATATTACTTCGCGAAGGCGCTGATCCCTGTCTTCGGGATACGTATGGGAAGTAAGCAGAGCAAATCAACATTTAACTCGTGCCCAAGCTTACAAAATTTGAGTACTCCTTCCACTCTGGCATGGACCGGTCCTCTTATAGAATCCTACCACAGTAATCATGCTACAACTCTGCATCATGTTTTTGACGATCGAGCGTCATTGTTAGAATTCGACTTTCCCGAATTGCACAAGGCATTCCTCAACCTTTCTGGCGAAAATTTCTACAAGGTTTTGATTTCCTCACAAAGAGAAGACGTCGACCAAATAGATTACATGGGAAGGACCACTCTTTCATGGGCAGCCGCAAGAGGAGACTTAGAAGCAGTTGAACAACTTCTCAAACGTGGGTCAGATCCGAACAAAGCCGATACGTCTGGAAAAACTCCCTGCCTCTACTGCTATACTAGCACAGCTTGCCTGAAAGCTCTACTTGATGCTGGTGCTGACGTTAGAGCAAAGGATATGGGAGGCCGTACATTCTTGGTGCGTTTGATTTCAAACTGTAATGATAGTGGCATAATCAGCTTTTTACAACTTTTTTTGGCTCGCGGTGTACACGTGTCCACAGATAATGCCAGCCAGCAGTCAGCAATAAGCTTAGCGGTCGTGCATAACCGTCCGAAAAACTTGTCTTGGCTACTCAGAAACGGTGGTAACGTCAATGCTATGTCACATGATGGAGACACTCTCCTCCGTAAAGCAATTTTAGATAACAGTGATAAGGCACCGAAAACCCTTTTGGGTAACGAGTTATTTGATTATACCAAGCAAGACCCGGACGGACAGACCATAGTTCATCACGCAGCATATTTCGCCAATCTGAATATACTGAGGATGTTACGATCCGCTGGATTAAAAGGAATCAACGTCAACGCTGAGAATAATTTGGGCTTCACCGCACTGGAAATTGCTCAATGGCGCAGAGATCATGATGAGGGCTGGTCAGACTCGTACGGGCATTACCCACAAGACGATGACTCATTGGAATGGTACCAAGCCTTTAAGGATTTCTGTTACAGTATCGAACGAACAAGCGGGGGGATATCAGCGCAGGATGGAAGCGTGCATGGGGAAATTGATCTTGATACAGAAGAAGATAGCCGGGAGGACGAGGACCAGGAGAACGAGCAATGGGAGGACGCCCTCGAGTGAGCATCCACATAAGCAAAGCAACCACGACAGGGGAACAACGTCACTGCATCCAAGGACATGGGATCATAGTCCAGGGAGATATTATATGTCGATATGTTCTAAGTCTTATAAAAGTACACTTGCATTGGACTCGAGCTAGCACTTTACGGTCTGTTGCGACGAGGAGTCCGTCCGAGAAGCAGTCCAACCCAATTCGCCGAACCAGACAAACTCTCCGTAGTTATGTCAATATTTCCAATGTTTTTGTATGTTGCAAGGTCGGCATAGCGATGTTTGGGATCACCAGGGGGGGTGGGGGGCTGGGGGGGGGGGGGTGCAGGAAGTCGGAAAACAATAAACGGCCAGCAGAGCAAAAGGTCCAGGTCAACGATCAATCCAAGTAACAGTTTGTGTGTGGAAATCCAAGATTGAGGGGTTCTACATGTCTGTTTGTATAAGTCTTCCTATCGCACAGCTTTATGATATAAGTCGAGTCTGTCAATCCTTGAATTATTCCGAGGAAATTATGAGTCTAATCGTTCATTCGGACATCCCAATAGAAACCGGTGTCAATCACTGAATTGTGCACCCTGAGTGTCTACCAAAGCCGCTTGACTGAGTCAGAGATCATGTTCTAGATACCTACCAAGAGCCCAGAGCAAGTTGCTTTAATGGCTTATGGCAGCTACAAATCTGGATGGGGAGACCGGGTTCAGCGCATGGGCATCGCTATATACAGCCCTTGTTCCGAGTAGCCTTTTGTTTCTTTGTATAAGCCCATTAATCAAGGGGGTTTCAGCGTTTTTCGCTTTGCCTGGTCTCTCTTCCATACGATCACGTTTTTTAGCCATTAGAGTTCTAGATGTGAGAGGTATTGCTCTCCTCGCGCAGATATAAATGGTGCAACCGAACGGTGGATACTTCCTTTCAAGAATGGAATGCTCCTATTTATACATCAAACAATAGCCCATATGTCGATTTCCCTACTGATGGGCACGCCCATCCATGGATAGGTGTAAGCTTCAGCGAATTTGGGCGCTTCACCCCTGGACAATGTTCTCATCCATCCGTCAATGGTGCATGGATGAACCAAACGATCATGAGTTTATAAAGCATTCTATTATTTCTGCATGCTTTGACCGTACGCGATTAAACTAGTAAACATAATAATAACTTGGTGATTAACACAGCAAAAGCGAAACGAGAGACAAGAATCCACAGTTTGCACTCTCTCTCTGTCATAATGAGATGAAGGATGGATGAAAGAACAGCACTATATCAACGATTATGATAATCAACCTGAACCATGGAGGAAGGCCTCAATACGGGGTCGTTTCCAGGGGTGTGGTTCTCCACCAGTCGGGGCACCCATCCACGGATAGGAAATCCCATGGATTGTTTGAACAAATACACCTTAGTCAACGAAGCCCATCGAACCATTTCCTAGTATTTATAGGAGTAAAGCGAGAACACGAGATATCCTGCGAAATGGTAGACTGCAGGCGGGAATTGCACGACGAGTGCGGAAGCGAGCGGGGTTTTCAAGTCTGGAGAGCTCCCCATGGACCATGACGTCGGATTGCATGGAGCTGAGAAGGGTCAGCAAACTTGAATGATGGAATAAAGTAAAGAGAAGAGAAGGGACATCGCAAATCTCGTAGTAACCAGTATTAAGGTCAATGTTTCTGCTTCTCTTGTGTCGCTACTGAAGTATGTGTTGACTTGGTCAATGGGTGGAAGGATTGGTTTCAAGATCAGGTGCTTAAAGATCGCCGAAGCTATTCCCAACATCCCTGCCATTCTGAAAAACCCCCCCCCCAACCTCCCACTTGACAAGCGTTCTTCCTCTCCTGGGTACATCACTCTCCTTTACTCGTCTTTGATTTTGGTATCGTTGGAAATCACTGCTAAAGTCTTTGACTATTCAATCGCCCCTGGTACGTTGACAATGAGGCCTTCACTGAGTCTGCATGTTCTTTCTGGGGAAATGTGGGGAAGCAACAGAAGTTCTTGCTTCGCACAAGTTGAGATCATTCACTAAAGAGTGACAATCTACAATTAGGACACACCTACAGCTTCTGTCGACTCTAACACATTTGATCGCTACTCGAGGGTCGAGTAAAGCTGGCCCCCTTCCTCCACGATGACAGAAATCGCGGGCTCCCACACCAATGGGACCATGGAGGACGCAGATTCCTCCAAACGAGATATCAAAAACCATATGCTGTTTGAGGTATCCACAGAAGCTGCAAACCGAGGTAGGAAGACTTTCGCAAGTGGCAGTACCAGAAGCTGACAGCGTCGTAGTGGGCGGGATTTACTCTGTGATCAAGTCCAAAGCACCTGTGACAACCGCTGAATATGGCGAGCGATACACTCTGATCGGACCTCTCAATCGAGCTTCGGTACTTACAATTTGCTCTCTCGTCATGGGCCTTGCTCATCACACCATAGGCCGCTGTTGAAGTCGAACCCCTCACTCCAACAAACCCTGAGTTGGCCAAGTCAATTGCAAATATGCAAGCGAGAGGAATTGGAATAGTATACGGCAGATGGTTGATTGAAGGCGCGCCACGAATAATTCTGATCGACACCAAGTCCGGTTACCGGTGGTTGGACGAGTGGAAGTCCGATTTATGGAATACTGCTGGAATACCCTCGCCTCCAGGGGACGATGAGACAAACGAGGCTGTAGTCTTTGGATACCTTGTAGCATGGTTCCTTGGCGAGGTACAAATCTTGCTACGCGCGCCACGAGTATAGCTGACGGTATTCTAGTTCGTTTCTCACGAGAGGAAGAAGGCAATTATTGCGCATTTTCATGAATGGCTTGCTGCAGTCGCGATACCATTGACAAAGAAGCGAAGAATAGACGTAACAACTATTTTTACAACACACGCTACCCTGCTGGGAAGATATCTCTGCGCTGGGTCCGTCGACTTCTACAACAACCTCCAATACTTCGATGTCGACTCTGAGGCTGGTAAACGCGGAATCTACCATAGATATTGTATTGAACGCGCAGGTGCACATTCTTCCGATGTTTTTACCACGGTCTCACACATTACGGCCTACGAAAGCGAACATCTACTGAAACGCAAGCCGGACGGCGTGTTACCCAATGGACTAAACGTCAAAAAGTTCTCTGCGATGCATGAGTTCCAAAATCTTCACCAACAGTCGAAAGAGAAGATCCACGACTTTGTGCGAGGTCACTTCTATGGGCACAATGATTTCGAGCCAGAAAACACCTTGTACTTTTTCACCGCTGGACGATACGAATATCGAAACAAAGGCGTGGATATGTTCATCGAGTCTCTGGCCCGACTAAACCACCGCCTAAAGAGCTCCGGTTCCAAGGTGACGGTAGTTGCATTTATCATCATGCCTGCACAAACACAATCCCTGACTGTAGAGGCACTAAAAGGGCAAGCTGTGATTAAGTCGCTTCGGGACACGGTGAGCGTCATCGAACATGAGGTTGGGAAACGACTCTTCGAGCGGTCGCTGCAGTGGCATGACGGAGACGATGTACCCGAACACAAAGACCTCCTAAGCAGCCAAGATCGCATCATGCTCCGACGCCGACTCTTCGCGATGAAGCGCAACGCACTACCGCCTGTCGTAACGCATAACATGGCAAATGATGCCGACGACCCAATCTTAGCCCAAATACGCCGAGTCCAATTGTTCAATCATCCAAGTGATCGAGTCAAGGTCATATTCCACCCCGAGTTCCTCAACTCCGCAAACCCAGTTTTACCTCTGGACTACGACGATTTCGTTCGTGGGACACATATGGGTGTCTTCCCATCCTACTATGAGCCATGGGGCTACACTCCCGCCGAGTGCACTGTAATGGGTGTACCCAGCATAACAACAAATCTATCAGGTTTCGGATGCTACATGGAAGAACTAATCGAGAACGCCTCGGATTATGGCATCTATATCGTCGACCGCCGAACCAAGGGCGTCGATGACTCAGTGAATCAGCTTACTCATTTCATGTTCGAGTTTGCCTCTAAGAGCAAGCGACAACGCATAAACCAGAGAAACCGGACCGAGCGACTCAGCGATCTATTAGACTGGAAGAGAATGGGTATGGAATACGTCAAGGCGCGGCAGCTGGCTCTTAGGCGAGGTAAAGTCTGATCGTAGTACTACCTGGAATGAATGCTAATATTAAATGCAGCCTACCCCGCCTCATTTGACGACGACTACGACGAAGCCGCCATTTTCGATGCATCCGAGCCCAAACTCACGCGACCACTGTCCGTTCCAGGCTCGCCTCGGACTCGCTCGGGTATGATGACACCAGGCGATTTCGCTTCGCTGCAAGAGGGTCGGGAAGGGCTCAGCACGGAAGACTACATAGCCTGGAAGCTGCCGTAAGTGAAAGTCTCTTCGGACCCATGAAACCCATTTGAAATCTCATGCTGATCTCGACGATGGAAAATAGCGAAGAAGAAGACCCCTACGATTATCCCTTCCCGCTGACACTCAGATCCAAAACCTCCACGCCGGGCCAGTCTCCCATACAAGGTACCGTGAATGGGACCTTTTGAAAACGGTTTGATCGAAAGCCAAGCAGGAAGATACCATCAACTTTGGCCGAATTGGTTAAGCATTTCAGCCTTGGCCAGAGCGAGGAAAACAAAATGGCAGCAACGGAGCGCAGAATCGCCACCCTTGGATTTTTGATAACTCGAAAAATTTGTACAATGCCTTTTCGACCCACATATCAGTATTCCTGCCATTTCCACGTTCTTTTGTCATCTCATGCTTGGTTGAGGGCCGGGGATAGTTCGCTTCGTAGTAATATTGTACGATAGTTCCCTTTTTGTATTTTCCAGCGAATCATCTGCATAGTTCTTCGCCCACGTTCATCAGTCGAACGTACTGTATGTAAGATACTTGGTTCTTGATAGCTTTATGGATATTCGCAAACCATACCTCTCCAAGGGTGTCCAAAGTCATTGCGCGATAAGCCGATCCCCAGACAGGCCAGGTCAACTGTTTAGACCAAGCGGCAGATCTGAATATGAGAGATTCCTATGTGCATTTAGGTCCGAGTCGATGATTATGTATATCATTCTATGAGGACAAGTAAAGATATGTGTTCACTTGGTCTTGATTACATCTATTATAAAAGTCAGTTGCTAAAGGGGTGAAAATGTCACCTACCTTAGTGGGAAAATTAAAATACAACGCTTAGCGGAATCTGGCAAGGCCCAGCTCTCAACGACATCAATCCTACCTACTGTATCTTCATTCCAAGTCAACAACAACAACGTCCCAACCTTCTTCACTTTCGCCCCGTCTAATCTCTACTCAGCATTACATCACAGCACATTCAATAACCTCAACTACGACAAACATAACATTCGAACTACCAAACAAGCACCCAGGCTAAGATACATGTCTTTTCCAACCACTCGATTCCCAACATGTACCATCTTTCACTGCCCAGTCCCTTAGCCCATATTAGCCAACCCATGTCGCCCAGTCCCTTTCCCATAGTTTATCTGAATAGGTCCAAGTCCAAGTTAAGAGATGCGAGATCTGTCATAAACAACCAAACAAACGAGTGGATATTGGTGAAGAGAGGGGGCATATTCCAAACACAAAGAGCAGAGGGGTCGAGAAGGTTGGGTTGTTCAAGTGGAGAAGAGAGCTGTTCTGCGGGAGTGCTGAAGATTGTACTTGGTTGAAAGTGGCCCGCGGTGTTGGTGTGGTTGGCGCTGGTGGGCCTAAGGGTTGTCGGGAGCGGCCTGGTAGGTTTGGGTTAGTCGTGTTTTTGTTATGGTAGGTCTTGGTGGAGCGGTGACTCACAGGATCAGGATCAAGATCAGCTGCTCCGCCTTGATGTCCACCCACGACGTATGCAGCCGGAACCGGGTTCCTCTCCGTTCCTGGTTTCTCCTTCCTGGGCTTATCCTCGCGTCTCCCTGGCATCTCCTTGAGCCATTTATTCACTTGTTCTTCTTTCTCAGCCTTCCATTCCTGCTCTTTAGCTACCCTTTCCTTATTTTCATCCGCTACCTGCTCTTCAAGACAAGTTTGGCATTGATTTCCTGGACGAACATACACATCTTGATGGTATGGGCATTGCCGCATATGTCCTTTCTTTTTACAAAGCGTGGTGAATGCCTTCTTACACACTGCACTATCGCCAGAAGCCCACGTCAATGCCAAAGCCTTTCTCATAAAAAGCTGTGGAGAGCTTACCAATGGTGTGTACGAGTTGGAAACATCTTTGCTAAACCCCTCTCAACGATGCACGTTAAGTGACTGGGGTTGGGCCCTAGCCCCATAAGATCTTTTGCGTTTGGCATCGTCCGCAAGAGGTGAAAAGGCTACTGTCAAAGAAGATGCTCGGTATGGCCGTGATTAGTATCAGCTGTAATTCTTTAGAACAAGTCCGTAAAGGAGGTGTACAATCAGGTTGTGCGGTTGGAGATTCAGGGCCCATGTTGGTGGTATATATGGGTCCTGATGACTGTTGCTTCAAGCATAATGAATGAGGGCTCATTGTGGTGTACAAGATGTTGAGCTGAGATTCATATGTTCCGTTGATATCTTGAGAGCATTGGCATAGTTTTGGAAAGCCTAAGGTGACGTACAAGGTGTTGAGCTGAGATTCATGGGTTCAGCTAACACCTTGAGAGCTTTCGCATAGACTTGAAAAGCCCACAGCGATGTACAGAATGTTGAGCGGAGCTTTGTCATTTTCGCTGACATCTTGCGAGCTTTTCCTTAGATTTGAAAAGTTCATGGTGATGAACAGGATGTTGAGCTGAGATTCGTAGGTTCTGTTGACACCTCGAAAGCTTTTGTGTGCACATTGAAAATTTGTGAATGAGCCTCCAACACATTAAATGTTGTTTGGTGATTCACTTGGTCTGAGTAACTTATCATCTTGGGCGTAATCAGCACGCATTTCATGCTTCTCAGACTCTTCTTCTCCAACCAACATCATCAACCTAAACATATATCTTAGCCAATATTTGATCAAGTTTCTTTCGTGCTAGGTCCTAGTTGACTGCACAAAGTTCTCACAAAACCATAAGTAAATTTCATCAAAAGCAATTGCTGGCTTTGTATAATTCGGAAGATTCTGGCGAAACCCTATATTATTCAACTTTTAAAGGACACATCGCACAAACAGCAAGCGCAAATTCTTGCAGGAAGATTCGATACACCAAGAACACTCACGCTACGACCGTCAGCTGGACTGGGACAGTTATTGTGTCACGGCAGCAATACAGCACATCGGCAAAAATTTGAAAGTATGATATCTCAGTCCCTCATGCTTGTTTATATGTCCAAGCGCTAATTTCTTAGAATAACTTTACCTTCCTCACACCTGCCGTCAATTAACTCCTCCTTGTCTTACAACCGAAACGCCATGTCGGATCTAGCTATTCATTCCCGCTATGAGCAAGACATCGAAGAGCTCGTCTCCGAAGAACAAGCTATTAGAGACCTGAGTCATGAAGACGAAGATCTCATGGTAGATGTGGTAGAGTGTGAGGACGACAACGAGGAGGAAGAAGAATGCGACGAACTCGAACAATTTGTCCCACTTCTCAAGAGCATGAAACTCGATCGGCTTTCAGCTTTTGCCGTTTCAGTTCGAATGCAGAAGATGCAATCTGAAATGCATCAACAATCGTCAAACACAGACGCGCAACTCCCGTCGTTGACTTGTACGATTTTGTATCCGCTTTCTGGTTCTTTCAATATTCTCTTCCAACTAGAGTTCAGTGACGGGGTTCGTTGGCTTTTCAAAGTCCCCGTAACGGGTTATCTTGGTCGGTTCGACGAGCTAGCCGCACAAGCTTTAACGTCTGAGGCGATGACTATGCGTCTTCTCAAGCGGGAGACCACCATTCTGGTACCAGAGGTATATTCCTTCGATGCTAGTCTGAACAATGATGTCAACTGTCCTTTCATTATGATGGAATACATTCAGGGCCGACCACTATGCGAGTTGTGGTTCCAACCATCGTCCTGCGATGCTGCTATAAAGCAATTTCGGGAGCGAATATTAGGTGATCTCGCTGCAGTAATGGCGCAACTAAGTAGCTTCACGTTTCATCGAGGTGGCTCTCTCCGATTTGATAGCGAAGGCAGAATATCCGATTTTGGTCCTTCCAGAGTACTTGATTTAGGCGCTCAATACGATAAGATGAACAGCGACGATTATGATGGTTCCCCCATCTTTTGCGTTAAGGGACCTTTCGACGACGCCAAGTCGTTCTTGAAATTTAACTTGGATCGGCGTGGTCCAATCAAAGCCAATCCAGCGCGATTCCACCGAGGAAACCATATGCTACTAAGACAGTTCATGGACTGGATCCCTACAAATGAGTCAATGGAGGAACCTCAGTTTGTTCTAACTCATCCGGATTACGCCCTCCAGAATATACTAGTCTCCGAAGATGGTACACTTCGCGGAATTATTGATTGGGATGGGGTTGCAGCTATTCCGCGCTGCATGGGGCAGTACCCTCTATGGTTGATGCGTGACTGGGATCCAGCCTCCTACAATTATGATATTAAAACAGGGAAGCTCTGTGATCCGGATGGCCAATGGGAAAATACCCCGGAGGAGCTTGAATCCTACCGGAAGCTGTACGCACAGTCCATGGAACAGTGTATTTCAGAAAAACGAGGCCGAGATGGTACACACTGTAAGGAAGGTGAATTGAGGACTCCGATACTTAGTCAGTCCTCAAATCTAGGAATTCGCAAATCAATCCTCGCTTGGAGCTTAGCAGTCGCAGCCGACGACTCCATGTCCACCACCGCAAATGTGGGCCTTGTCTTTAGGGAGATTATTCGGCTCACTACTGCTTCTCAAGAGAGCTCAAGTCCGGCGACAGACTCTGACGCATCAGGCGGCGACGAGGCAAAGACCGGTGCAGATACCGATTCCACCTCACATACTTCCGCTGGTATGGATGAATCACCCAGTCACAAGAGCTTGATTAATGCAGCTGCACCTAGCAAGAGTTGTGCAAGTATTCAAAAGGTGGAAGCTCTAGGTATTGTAGATGGTGGTCTGCCTGAATGTCCCGTGTCTGATGAGTTAAGATGTGTTGAAGATGGCCCGAGTCGGAAGGCGAAGCCAATCTACAACCGGATCCAAGACGCACTTCGCTGTAACGGGAGAGTTTTGCATAAGAAGAACCTAAACAAGGCTCCCAAAGATCTGCAGCCTCTGCCAGCAATCATTCAACCGGCAGTCGCTGAAGCTTGCCCAACTAAGAATGCCATATCTTCTGGTAGTCGAATTCAGACCGCTTTGGGCCATACTGTTGGACTTCTACGGGGAAAGGGATCAAAAGGATCCGCGGATGGTACCGAAGTCAAATCTGCAGGCACTCAGCTTTACACAAATGACAGTGTCAAGCTTGGTGGGGGTGGCTTCCGAAACCTTCTCCATAGTGTAATAGGATTTTCAAAGAAGCCGAAGTTAGAGAAGCCTCACAAAGATGCTGTAAATTTATCAAACCCCGTTGAAGTTTCCTCCGGCGACCGCGTCGAATCTTGTCAAGGCCGAGACCGAAACGCCGTTTATAAGACCCCGGATCTTCCACGAAACCATAAATCGAAACACTCGCATGAAGTCAGCAAGCCATTACCGGCAGATGTTAAAGCTAGCACAAGTCAGGCGGGTAAGCCTTACTATGTCGGTGCGGGACATGCTGTTCAACCAATGTCTCCATATCCGCAAGACAGTAAAGTGGAGAGAGCCGAAGCACAGGGAAGCCTCAGCCCAGTCAAGGAAGAGGTTGGAAGTATTTGCCATCAGGCAATACTGAAATTAGAAGACGCGGGAATTTTTCGCACCATCTCAAAGGAACATCGTGCACTTATCGAGGGTGTCATTGAACAAGTTGCAGAAGCCTCGCAGCAAGGCTTACCTTGTATCTCTGATGCCAAGCCAACCGGAGAAGTCCTGAGGTCAGCTGAAGTCGTCAAGACCCAAGATGTGCCTCTTACACCTGTCGCCATGGAGAAAGAAGCCCCAGGGTCAGCCGAAGCTTCTGAGGCCAAAGACAAAGCTCCTACACCAGCCAAAGCGCAGAAGAAAGAGTACGACCCGTCACTATTCGTACTTTGGTCTGTCGCACATGGCATCGCGGACGGCGAGCTTAGCGATGAATTTTGGCAGCGCCTTGAACGAGGCTTCGCTGCTCTGGTCGCCTCTTTGTAAAATGCAGCGTACATGTCTCTTCCCCTTTACCGCTCGGCGCCGGAAACTTGCCGGTTCTACAGGAACAGTTTTGCCGCGTAAATGGATTTACCAGGACTGTTGGAGAGAAGAAATTATAAATAAAGGAAGAAAATAGGAGGAAAGTCAACTTATGGTCTCATCATCACCACACGAAAAGGCGAAGCAGAGAACGTAGTGGAGGAGCGTTTTGATTAGAGATGGACTCGGAACGCAGGCGGAAGGGAATACCACAAACGTGCATTAAAGTTGCATTTTTGTTTTCCGAAGAGAGTTCTTCCCCCTCAGATTCCCCATCTACCTAGAGTTCAATTTAGGCCCTCCCTAGGGCAACTGACGAGGTTCTTAGTCATTTTCTGAACCGCGAAACCGTTCAGCGAAGTTTGCGATGTTACTTTTGCTTCTTGGGTAGCTGTGTATAATTTGATGAGAAAGCATTCAGTGGTTACGATTATAGAAAGCAATGTATACATAAAAATTTACTTGACGGTTTTTATAAAAATTTATCGTATGATTTGGAAAAAAACTTGTGATTGTGCAGCAAGCTATAACTAGTAAATATCATTCACTTCAAACAACTTTGCTTTCCTCATTCATTCAATGTTACCCATCTCACTTCTTTCCTTCTCTACTCGTCTTCTCTCTCTTTCTTCTTTCCTCCAATTTCTTTAGACGGGCACCCAGCCCTACCAGCCCTAGGTATGAAGCGGAGGTTTACCCAACTCCCTTAGTATTTTCAACACGCACCATCCAATCAATGTACTCACACTGAAGGCCTATCTATGGACGCTCTTGTACTTTATCCCGGGGGTATGCTTACATTTTCGAGCCTTTGTTGATTTTATCCAACTGTCTGCATTTCTTGTTGAATAGAGAAATCCGAAATGTATATATATTCAATGGATCACTTGCAAATAACCCACCAATACAGATGCTTCAGCGCAAGTATCAAGGGTCATTACCAATACACAGATGTTGACAATGATCTATGTCTCCTATCCTTTTTTATTGCCTCTTCTTCCACCTTGTGTTCCACCGTGTCTTCATAGCACATGCATAGATAGAAAGCCAGCAGCCTCATTAAGGTAGCGGCGCCGACGGAAGCGCAGACCCAGACGAACAATTCAATGACAGTCACTGCCATTATGGATGTGTAGGCTAGTGTTCTAGCTGTAAAGTAGAGTCCCCATACTAATTGATTTAGCCATGGGTCGTCACCGCCTTGAATTGCAAATGCATGGTCCTGGTGAAGCGTCACTTGGGTCGAGGCGGATGGCCTTGCAGTTTGCCTTGTTTGTGACGTTGAGTTCTGCGCCATGTTCGCTGAAGCTTTCTGCTCTGTTTTGTGCCGGCTCAAAAAGACCTCGCTGGCCGCAGGAATGATAGCAATTATGTGCCATGTTAGGACAAACATGGAGTAAGTGCAACCTAGACTAGAACGTTTCGAGTGAATTTCCACAAGGGCTAACGCAACAAAGACGAATCCAAGGGCGACGACACTCGCACCAGCGAAAAGCATGCGCCGTTTGAATGACTGCGACCGAGTCCATTCGTAGATCCTAGTGGTAGCGAGCCCTCTTTCCCAAAGAGTTCGGACCAGTCATTGGTACAGGCACGATCCCAAGAGCTCTAGCGACCACTTCGATCAGACGTGAAAGTCTTCGTGACACATAGATTAAGCGACGTTTGGGCCAGGCGATGTCCTTTAAAACAAGGGGTATGAGGCCCATCACTAGGGATGTAGCGTTGAACTGCTGCTTACGCACTTCCTCCGCAGAGGCTAAGACACAGTCTGCCCAATGCCAGCATGAGGTATAGCGAGGTTGCTGGACCGGAGTGAAAGGCGTGTAAACGATATCGTCAGGCGGGCACACATCAACTGCGACAGATGGGAAAGCCAAGCTGATAAGAACGAGAAGGGAATATAGAAACTGAAACTGAAAAGCTTTAAAGAATGTCATATTTGACATGATTGATGGACCGAAAAGCAAGGCTTGAACTGGCGAGTGACTTTGATGGGAGATGCGAGCGATACCAATCTTACAACGCTTCGAGGCAGCGTGAAGAACGAATTGCTCTAGGCTCGGATCTGAATTCTCAACCAGGCTCTAGACCCCTCATCGTTTTGAATTTGTTTGAGGCGAGGTCATGTCCTAATATAACCCGTGAAGGATTCTTTCGGCGACATCCCTACTCTCATAAGACAAGATGAAATCAACGCGACTTGTCAATTAGCAACAGTCTTTTCAAAACTGAGGAAATGGTGTGAGCCTCTTCGAAAATCAGCGCTTACCCTGTTTACGAAACGCTTTGACTCGAGGTTGGATGGACATACAGACAGTGATGACCGGTGGAAATGCCATTCCTCCGTACAGCACCGCCGCCCTGGACCGAAATAGAATACGCACTGCATATTCGCCGACGTTGAATGGAATCGACCTTGGACTCGGTGGCAATGGTAGGATATGAAGTCGCCATGTTCCCACGTCAAGCATTCTTGACCGCCATCTGTTTACGGAATCTCAGCCGTTTCCGAAGTGTCGGTGGCGACTGATTCTAGATCTGCTCGGAAGGGCTGCACAATCCTGCATATCCATACTGTAGTTGGGAAAACCAATGGGTGTGCGACAAAAACGAATGCCGAGGATTCGAAAGCTTTCTGTAATCGTGCCACGCAATCACCTACTAAAGTATATACGCTAAAACGCTTAGCTGAATTCGGCAAGGCGCAGCTCTCAACGACATCTTTCTGTCTTTCTATCTTTCTATCGTATCTTCATTTCAATTCATCAACAACGTTCCCATCTTCTTTTCGCACTCTCATCTCGTTCAATTTCTACTCAGCATCATATCACAGCACATCAAAAACCTCAATGATCGAATTCAAACAGATAAACGGACAAACCTAACACTCAAGCTATCGAACAAAGTACCCTGGCTAACATACATGTCGTTTCCAACCACTCGATTCCCAACATGTACCGTGTTGCGCTGCCCAGTTCCGAAGCCCAACCCAGTTCCGAAGCCCACACAAACCGAATGCCAAAGATGACGTTCACCGGTTCGTACCCACAGTCTATTCAAAAAGTCCAAGTCCAAATTAAGGATGCGAGATCCGTCATAAAGAACAACCAAACAAGGCATGTTCTTGAAGGGAGGGGGTTATGCCAAACACCAAGAGTAGAGGGGTCAAGATACCCGAACTGGTAGCTCGAAAGCTTTTATCATGAAAGTTCGCTCCTTGAGACTACTTAGATGAGTCGTCTCTTCGGCTGAACATCTGGAGGGGTTAACCCGCGGGCTCTGCGTCTATGGCACTTTTTTACTCCTCCTCATCATCCTCCTCATTCATAGCGAGATCTTGAATGACCATGGATTTTGGAGGGATAGCTTCAACTCCGGCTGCTTGGGCGGCGACAGGTTGACCGTCAGCATCCTTCTCTTTCTCTTCCCATTTAGCTTTGTCCTCTCTCCTACCACGAGCAGTGTCTTCCAACCACTTTCTGTGCTCTTCCTTGTCTAGTTCTTTCTTGATTTTGGTGCCGGCTTTCTTCTCCTGTCATTCGTCGCACTCTCGGACCAGAACGCACTCCTCACACTCTGTCCCCCGCTTGGACCAGTTACCTGGATGTACGATACATTCGATCATGTGTTTTTGCTTCAGGCAGGTCCGATTAAAAGGTCTGTTGCAGACCACGCTGTTCCGCAATACAGTGTCAACCTCTAACCTTATATCAACTGAGAGGAAAGGACAAACCAATGATGAGTCCGGTGCTTACATGTCTTCTGAGCATTCCTCGGGGTGGTACTATTGAGATGTCCAGGATCCGGGCCTTGGCCCCCGATCTCTTGATTGCGAGCCATGGCTTGATATTTGATTGTTTGATTTTACATACTGCAGCCATTGTGCTGGTATTTAAGGAGGAGGATGGCCTCTAGGTTCCTAGGTAGTGTTGTTGGATCAGTATGTTATAGAACGCGTTGTTCTAAGTTCAAAACCTTCGTTCAACTGTGGTGAGGTTGTGAACCAGTTATCCGCGCACATCTGATTCTCTCGATGAGTGTTGTACTTCACCAAAACCAAAATGTTATCACTTAGGAGGTAAACAGCATGCATTTCCCCTCCCTGCATCTTTCTTCTTCAAACCATATCATCCTGTCCAAGTACACAGGGTAGATACTCGTCCACTGTCTTCTTGTTTCAGCAGCATCTTGACCACGGCAAGTTGGAGTGAGACTATTTGCTGATTGTTTCCAGCGATTGTCGGTTGATATTGTTAATCGTACCCGGGGACATCCGCATTTCATGGTAGTGTTCGACTTCCTCAAGACACATCAAACGAGCTTTAAGCCTAGGCTATCCAAAGGAAGCTCGAGCCCTTCGCAGCTCTCGATGAGGCCAACGGACCATTAGTCGGACCAAGAAAGCCTCTCTGAGTCAAAGAGATTCTCTGTGAATCGTCTCTTCAGCATAACACAAACGGTTCTTCAACACATTCACTACGAGACGCATTAGGCGAAGAATTTTCTGATTATGAGGACTTCCCCTCAACACAATTATACAGGAATACCTTGGCTCGACCAAGCCAGCTCTTACTTCTAACAAACACCAAAATATATCAACTAAAACTCTAAGGTACGACATCTCTTCCATTCAGTTCTGTAGTGCTTCCTGTTCCTCTTCGTGCTTATCTTCAGAACAGACCATCTTCTGCCCACAGGTCGTTCATCAGCAACTCCTTTTCACAAGCTTGACAAATCATGCCGGAATCGTGTATCGAATCAAGTCACGAAGACGATATCAAAGAGCTGAATCATGAGGACGACGATGATAAACACGGGTGTCCAATAGACGAGGATCTCATGGCAGATACGATGAAGGGCGAAGATGATAACGCATCTGACTCGACGGACTACGATGAAATGGATCGATTCAAGCCAGTTCTCGATGCCATCGACTTTGAGCAACTTCCACATTTTGCTGTATCGATTCGAATGCATTTGGGAACGCGGGACAAGTCTGCCGGTACAAATGGGACAGCTTCATCCATGACTTGCAAGGTTCTCTACCCTCCACTCACTGGTTCTTATCATATACTCTACCGCCTAGAATTTGATGATGGTGTCACGTGGATGTTCAAAGTCCCTAGCACAGGTCATGAAGCTCAATTCGACGATCTAGCGGCCAAGGCTATAACCTCGGAAGCGATGACCATGCGTCTTCTCAAACGCGAGACGAGCATCCCAGTACCAGAAGTATATTCATTCGACGCTTCTCTTGACAATGCTGCTAAGTGCCCTTTCATCATGATGGAAGATCTTAAAGGACAACCACTCCATGAGTTATGGTTTCAACCAGGGGCTTCTCAAGCTGCGCTTGAGCGTTTCCGTAATCGAGTTCTGCAGCAGCTTGCCGTAGTAACAGTTCAGTTGAGTGCCTTCACATATGAACAGAGTGGCTCCCTTCTGTTTGATAAAGCAGGCAATGTAAATGGCATCGGCGCTGCGAAGGTTGTTGACTTGGCAGCTCAATACAAGAGAATGTGTAACTATGACGAGGACGAAGACGATTCTCCGTTATTCTATGCCAAAGGACCGATGAAGGACCCAAAGTCGTTCTTGAGCTTTATTTTGGAGCGAGGACCACCCCAGCCGCAACCGTCCAAACACAATCAAGGTATGTACATGCTGCTTCGCATCTTCATCGACTGGATGTCGTACGACCACTCAGGGTGGGGATCTCCGTTTGTGCTAGCACATCCTGACTTCGCGCTTCAGAACGTGTTGGTCTCTGACGATGGTATCCTTCATGGAATCATCGACTGGGATGGAGTTGCAGCAGTTCCGCGCTGTTTTGGGCAGTATCCGCTCTGGCTTATGCGCGACTGGGAACCCGTAACATACAATTGGGACTTCGCGGCGTCAAAGCTTCACGACGAGTTCGGACCACCTGAAGACTCGCCAGAGAAGCTCAAGTGTTATCGAACAATGTTCGCGCAGTTTGTGAAGCAATGTCGCCTGACAGTGGAAGGCTCCCAGGACACGGACCATACACAGGGGTTCTCAGAGAGCGACACCGTCTCAAAGGTGTCCGTGGATATAGTAAACCCAAAATCTCTCGTATTTCGGACCTTGGCCCTAGCAGTAGAAGATCCAATGTCCACCACTCGGAATATGCGATTCATCTTTGATGAGATTGACCGGCTTACTGCTGCTGACTGGGATGATGCATGTTCAGACTCAGAGTCTCTGGTATCCAGCAATCATAATGTTGAATGTGGCAAGGAGAGCGATTGCGCCCCGCGAGTCTCTGCTGGTCTGGATGAGCAATCCTGCGACAACAGCCTAAAAGATTATGTTGAAGTTGGAGTGAACACGGATAGCACTCAACAAGAACATATACATGGAACAGAGACAGGAGTTGCAGAAATTACAAAGAATGCTCAGCTAAGTGACCATACGAATCATTCGATGGCAATTAGAGGTTGCTCAGACGACTATGTCCAGCCTCTTTGTTACTGGATTCAAGAGAGTCTCCGTCCTGTGGCAGAGTTCATCCATCAGAAAAAGGGGGGGAAACGGTTTAACGCTACTCCCCAGCCAGCAATTATTAGGACTTTTCCGACCGGCAGTATCAAGCCTTGCATTCGAAATCTGTTCCATACTCATACAGGAATACCTCGTAACGCGAATATAAAAATCACTGGCAAGGATACTGAGCCCCAGCCAGCAATCGTGCAGCAAGCGAACGTTGAAGCTTGTCCAAATGGATCCGTTGGCAATCGTCATGGTTGGCTCAAGAACGCTCTCAGTACAGTGGGACTTTTGCGCGAGACGAAGATAAAGCAGCTTGAGAAGAACGGAAAATCCCGTTCGAGACTCGACGCGGCTCGCTTCAGCGAAGACTTCAAGCCCCGTGGTGGCCGGATTCGAAACGCGTGTCAACACGCCATCGCGGTCCTGTATAAGAAAATAACTGGTAGCTCTTCCAAAGATCCTGGGCCAAAACCAGCAGTCGTAAAAACTTCCGCAAATCAGGATACTAAGCCTCGTAGTAGTCGAGTACGGAGCATTCTCCAGCGAACTTTCCCGTGTTTGCGGAAGAGCAAATCGGATCAGCATAATGCGCACGCACGTATTAGCCCGGCTCAGATAGAGGATGATAAGATTTGGGACCAATTCCGACGTGATCTAGAGGATGTTGGGATATCTGCGGCCGTGGTTAAAGAACGCCATGCCGACTTCATGGCCACTCTTCAACAAGCCGCACAGAACAAGCTAGCTCCAGAGTGCGGATCTCAAGCAGTGCTAGAGGCTCCTCAGTCTACCGAAACTGCAGAGGACAAGGGAAAAGCCAGTCTGCAGGAGACCGCCAAGAAAGAACCGTATGATCTGGATTTGTTCGCCCTGTACAGCATTACGAATGCTCTTGCGGACAAGAAACTGCCGAGCGAGGTGATGGTGCGCTTGAGGGAGGGGTTTACTGCTCTAGTGGCTTCAGCTTCATAGTGCGCAAGGGCACGTATCTTCATTGCCGGCTTCTCTGCAGTGCTTATCAAGGCTAACTAAGAGCAGAAGGGTGGACGCGAAAGTGTTGATGGATAGCCGTTGCATGGGACGAAGACACACGGAGAGATCATATCGCGTGCATAGACGCAGAGGCAGAAAGGGTGTGGCCGAACTGTCAAGTGAAAGATAGGGGAGACATGGTGACATTGCTAGAAAAGAACGTCTGGAGACCATGTACGGGTAGGGAGGGAGCTATACCCCCTCCGACGCACAAAGGGGTTTTGCTTGCGAAACAGAGATCAGAGCCTCGTTTTGCAGCAGTGCGAAGACCAGACCCATATCCTACCAGACGCACCCATGCCGTGGGCAGAAGAAGTGAAAGTAAGGATACGGCTGAGGCGCGAAGAGCTTGAAGGATTTGACAGATTGGGAGAGATACGGGGGGGATCTTTAGGCGACCCTCTACTATTATTATTGTAGGTTATGAACGGAGGTATGGTGTGTGACTTACCCAGTCATCTTGCGCCTCTTTATTCTGTACTTGCATAGCATGTTACTTCCATGGAGTGGGTTTCCAAATACTCCTTGCTCTAAATAACAGTCTCAGCACAATGCCACACGTCCGGAGGTAGCACAAAGGCCAACCAATCCCAAGGTATAGATAGAGCGGCCTATCGCCCCTTGATGAAGATTGATATGCAAGGCAAATCTTACGCCGCGAAAATGTATAGAGGAGGCGTGTAAGTCTGTGCCAGAATGTGTAAGAATAGTCTTAACCACTAAGCCTTCGCCGGACACCCATCAGGAGTGAAACCGAATGAAGATGCAGCTGCAGCTGCAAGATATCGAAGATCTTGCCGTCAACACCTGCCTCATCTTGTGCAGCTCAGCCTCCAGTAGCTTTGCGGCTGCCTTGGTGCCTGTTATCTGAAACTTGAATAGACATGATGGACTGGACTGGATTGGATTGGATTGGGAGCGACGTTGATACTTGGTACTTGATGGTGGTAGCCTTGCGGGTGCTTGCAAACTACAGTAGGTGGCACCCCTGCTACAAGTGGCTGGATTGGCCGCCCGCGACTCTACATGTTACAGACGCGTGACGACGTCGTGGACGTACAATCATACATACTTCGGATCCAGCACTGGCGATGCAAGCCTGCTACCAACTGAATGCTTTTCCGATATGCTTTCAGCCGGAGCAGGCTTGCTCATGCTCAAGGCAAAGTGCGCGGTGCAGAGTGGAAACATGTTTCAGCCTTGCCTGCGTCGATGTTGCATATCATGAGCCCCCCAAGCCCGGTCACATACAGAGTTTGAGCCATCCATTGGCCATGCTCAAATTGCTGTTGATCGTAGGATTCTCTTCTCAGCCTTGCTTACATGACAGTGCTGAGTGACGGAAAGTTTGCTTGAGACAACCCAACTTCGTTTTGAGCTCTCCCTGCCTCGTCACTGCGATCACAGATATCTTTCAATCTGAAGACAGCAATGGTTATTAGGGAGGCAAATTACAAATTGCTTTGCTTTCGCTTCTAGTACTTGGGACGGTAGCTTATCTTGTACTCGCTCGCGCCCTAGGGAATACGCAAGGCCCGCGAGAGCCGCCAGCTGTGTCGGGATCTCTCCCATATATCGGTCATGTCATTGTTCTTATGCGAAGCAATCTCAATTACTATGTGCAGCTGAGATATCTAAGCCATCAAAGACTCAAGCCTTGTTCCATCAAGAGCCCACGGACTTGCTCGATTGCAGCAACCGAAGCTCACCTCCGATCTTTACCATGACGATGCCGGGTCAGAAGGTGTACATTGTTACGACGCTCAAGCTCATCCAAGCCATCCAGAAGCAGCCAAAGGAGTTGGCTTTCCCTTCAATCGAAGCAAAATCTGCCTCCACTATCTATGACGTCAGCGAGGAAGCGCATAACATGCTGCCCCAAAATGTTAATGGTGACCAAGAGTCTATCTATTGAATCATACGCTGCTATGCGGTCTGCGCCGGCACCGGGCAAAGACCTTGATCCGGTGAATCGTGTTATGATACAGAACATTGCTGCTTCCCTCGATAAAGTCGCATCATTCAGCGGGGAGACCACAAAGATCTCAACTCGACAACTGGCGTTGAAGCACCGTGACGCTTGCGACGACAAACGCAGTTTATTGACTGTGCATTCCGTTCAAAAATCAGGGCGGTAGAAGATGGATTCCGGTAGGTACCGTATTCGATACTGACTGTGCACTAATCACTAATGGATAGCTCTAGTTATTTTGACCCAGACTTATGACCATTCTGATAGGTATAACGCCATCACTTACTGCCCGTAAGGGTATCGCTGATCGTACCAAAGTCGCAAATGCCTTCAAGAACTATTTCGTAGCTGACGGACACAAGGAAGCCTCAAAGCCAATGCAAAACAGGTTTGAGACCAGTGCAAAGAATGGGCTATTCGTGGACGATATCGCACAATATGAACTTGGAGGCGCAATCGCGATCCTTGTAAAATTCGCACCTGCAGTATTTTGGATGCTGCTCTACTTATATGCGCAGCTAGGCATACTCGGGACGTACGAAAAGAGGTCGGCTCAATCATGACTTCAAGTGTTGTGGAGCCCGATACGCCTTGATGGAGTCTGGATACCACAAGTGCGAAGACCGACTGTTCTCTGCTCACGTCCACATTCCAGGAGGTCCTTCGCCACAGATCGATGGGTACCTCGATACGGCAAGTGGTGCATGTTACGAGCGTGCCCAGCCTTCTACTGGAACGCGCGTCCTTGAGCGAGCCTAAGGCCCTATCGGGCTTAGCGCTCACCTTCCTCCTGTACATATAGCCTTCGCACCTCGATAGACCTTGCTCTTTAGCTTTGAATCCTCGTTTACCTGGTTTACCCTTCGTTTACCTGTACCTCTATGACTTGCTCTAGGCATGGTCCTAACAGTGCAGGACACAATGCTGAACCGGGAATGGCTCCCGAAAAAGGACTGCATTATTCACAAGGATCCGTCAGTCTGGGGAATCGGCGTGGACAGCTTAAATCCCAGGCGCTTCATGAAGGACGAGGTTCAATAGACACAAAACCGCAAGCGTCCGAACACAGCAGCGTTTCGCGCTTTCGGAGGTGGCACCACGTTATGCCCGGGGGGTCACTTTGCGACGAACGAGATGCTTGCGGTAGTTACAATGTTCTCCATACGGTATGACATAGCTCTCGTATTGGGAAATTGGAGCATGCCAAAAACAGATAAGATGGAGCCACATGCAGACATCGAGGTCGAAGTGACTCCGAGAAAGGTGTATGAAGTCGGGCATTGGGCCTTCAGTCTCAAGGACTCCGGAAAGATCAGGATCGCGAGTGGCGTTACGTTGTCATTATCACACAATGGCGAAGCGGAATGAGGTTCAAATTTTGATAAGCAGGCCTAACCGGTAGCTCTGCCACCATTGAGCTTGTAGCTCTAAACTGTGAATCAAGTTTATGAATATGAATAGATCTTGACGTGTTTCAGCAATCGATCTATACAATTGGCTGCCGCCATAATTTCTAAAGTAATGAGAGCTTTGTTTATACCTGTTGAAATATGCTATACATACCTGAATACGATTGTTTCAAAGTGTGTTCACATTTTGGCCGATTCGTAAACCAACAATACCAATCAGTCGTATAATTTGGCACTTGTGTTTTAATTGAGAACTGTGAGGTATTGCTAAAGTAGTCATAGATTGACGGCCCCCAGAATAGTGCGAGAACGGTCACACTTCCCTTTCGGAAACCACTCTACGCGTAAGACCCCTGCACATGTCGCGTTTCGACGCGTCTCCTAGAAAATCAACTTCTCCAACGGCGCCCCTCATCTTTTCCTACTCCACGAAACACTACACTGCCTACTTTAATCATTAAGTAGATTTTGAACATGGATTGGCAGTCGGTTTACTCGTTGAGCGTACTTCCACCAGATCCAGATGCCAGCGAAAATTCTAGGAGTCAGATCCAAGCCTTGCTGCGCGAATTCATCCTCGAGTTTCGGCTAGACAATGCATTCATCTATCGGTATGTTCATTGCCTTGACGTCTGGTGCAATGGCTGATCAATCATGATTGCAGCGACCAGATTCGCGAGAACGTCCTGGTGAAGCAGTTCTACTGCGATGTCGATATAGCACACTTGATATCGTACAACGAAGAGTTGGCGCACAAGCTTACGACTGAGCCAGCCGAAATCATTCCTCTAGTATGCAAAGATTAGAGGTAGTACTCCGATAGCTCGCTGATAGAGTGCAGTTTGAAGCAGCCCTAAAGGAATGCACAAAACGCATCGTCTACCCTTCACAGAAATCCAATATCATCCACATCCCCGAGCACCAGCTACTCCTCCGCTCCTCCGTCTCCCAAATTTCCATCC
>JAABUL010001991.1_pt1 | contig 35996 bp, 59 predicted proteins | sample 5559151 | NCBI WGS metagenome assembly JAABUL01 (sample SAMN10711876, study PRJNA513368) | rock metagenome | isolation source: Antarctica rocks | place: Antarctica: Victoria Land, Pudding Butte sud | reverse complement strand
AGTGGCCATGTGCCGCATGAACGTGGGGCCGCTGTCGCGGCAGCCGACTTGACGATGGCGGCAGCAAAGAAATGGGGGACGAATGGTGGCATGGAGGCAAAGGGGATGATGGCAAAAGGAAGAAAAACAAAAACAAAAACAAAAACAAAAACAAAGAAAAGTTGACAATGGTGTCCGCAGCGGCAGAGTTAACGCAGCAACTCCTTTTCACCAGGGTTTGACCGATTTGGGGTGCTCAATTTTGACCTTTATGAACACTAATCAGCCTGAGTGAGGCTGGGACAGTGTGACATCTCTCTCTACATGACACATCGTGCGTCATATATGACACACAGAGGCTACGCTGCAGGTATATACCTGCAGCGCAGCAGGCACAGTGCGATATCAACTGGTGCAGAGAATGGTCTGATGATGTCGTTGCCGGGTGCTCGGCTCGTGTCTCCAGCAGGTCCGAAAAGGCATCGATGTTTTCTCCCTTTCTCCTTTTCTGCTTTTCTCCTTTCCTCATTTTCTCCAATGCACACCCTAATGTCACAGTTTCGAATGTGCCCCAAACAGAAGCCACTGGAAGAAGCCGATACTTGTATCAGCCTTGTGGTATCCCGTTTCGACGCCGCCGCGCATTGCGGGGGTGCAGGATGACATGGCATGAATGGGAAGCGCAGGCGCAGCAGATACGAACTGTTGCTGCAGCGAAAAATGTACAATGCGAAGCGGTCCGGAACCGCTCTGGAGACGCCGTAACCGATGGACACGACGCAGACGCGTCCAAGGGTGTGCAATTGGTGGTGCGCTCACAGAGGCAACGAAAAGCTCACCAGGCGTTCACGACGCGGTCCGGAACGGCTTTGGCAACGCCGTAACCAATGGACACGACGAGCGCGTTGGACAGCGTCAGCGGCGTTGTACTGTCGCCGCCCGTCAGGGTCAGGCCGCCGAAGATGGCGAGCGGGGTTGGCGCTCCTGCGTTCACAAGTAGAAATTCGCATAAGACATGGTATTGAAGGTAAAGAAACGAGGCGCCATGCCGTCGTCAGCCACCAACGTCAGGCCGCCGAAGATGGCGAGCGAGTTGGCGCTCCTGGGCAGGGTGACAGGAATGTTGAGCGGTCAAAGTATGAATCTGTACGTGGAGCGGCATAGTGTCGCCGCTCACCAGCGTCAGCTTTCCAGTGGTGGCGAGTGATTGGCGCTCCTGCACACAGTGACGACGTCAGACGATTATTGGGCTGCAGCATTAGCATTGGATCAATGCGTGCCGCCGTCGCGCCCAGCAGCGCCAGGCCGCTGAGATGGCGAGCGGGTTGGCGCTCCCGCGCACAGCGACGGCACCAGTGCAGCACAACAGAGGAGGCGACCTCGAAATGGTACGCTCATTTTGTGGTACTTTTGCGGTTTGGGTGCGGCAAGCTGAATGACGGCGTATCTGCTGCAGCGAATTGGTGGCACATGTGTATGGAAGCCATCCCTGGATGCCGTTTTTATCGGGTCTAAGGACTCACGAGCCGTCTGGGAAGACGAGGCTGTTGACGTCTGACAGCAGCGCGCTGGCGTTGCCGGCGCCGGGGTCCGCCGCCGAGCCGTCCACCTCTGCCAGGTAGCGTGAGAAGCTGGAGTTCCAGTACTGCAGGTACCTGCGCCACAGTGTGCCGAGGTCTGAAGTAGGCTGCGGCGAGTCGGCCGCACGACAACGTTGAAGCACATACATTCAGGCGGTGTGACATGTTTGACAGGCATTGAGCTAGGCATGAGCTCGGCTGCCGATGTGCACACGTTGGGCCACACATGTTACCGAGATGACAGTATCATTCCAGCACAAAGTGGCAGAGCGGCAGCTAGGGGGCATGAACAGCGTACCCTGTGAAGCCGCAGGCGCCGACTTGGGTGCGGAAGCAGATGTCCTCAAACGTGATGCTCGTATCGGCGTCAGTCGGCCAGCCGGGGCTGACAGCCGCCGACAGGTTTGTGATGGCATTGTGCAGCTGGAACAATTCCCATGTTGCCGGCAGGTTGACGACATTGTCTGACGTTCCAGGCACTGGTCTTGCAGAGCCGTAGACCTGCGGTGCACCTGGTAAGGTCAGTCGCTGTCATGTGGAAGATGGCATGGAGATTCGGCACGAGCCTGTGATTGTTAGGGGAAGACGCTCGCGCAGCTCTGTCAGCCGGTCAGGGCGGGCGTGCGCTACCTCGCTGTGTGCCATATCTAGCCTGCAGCAAATGATCTGCTGCTGGCTGGAATGTTATGTGCAGGCACATGTGCGCCCGCAAGCTGTACAGCTTGCGGCACCTGTGACTTGTGATCATGGTGTGCATTATTTATTCGCACCTCAGCGCCGGCCTCTGTGGATCCGTAGTTGTCCTGGACGTACTGGCGGTTCTGCATGGGCGGGCTGTCTTGAGGCACCCTGCACAGAATATTCACCCGGAGATCAGCAAGGCACAGCGCTGCTGCATCAGGCGAGATGCCATTTTTTCAGCAGGTGCTCCGCCGAGGGAGGTGCAGCCCTCCTGCTTCGCAATTCGGATCGCCGCAAACTGGGGCGTGAGTGACAAGTAGAGCATCAGATACATTCGCTGTCCCCGTTGCAGCTGTTGTGCAGCTGTGGTTCGTGCGCTCGCGAGCCTGCAGGCAGGCGGTCCCGGCGGATCGAAATACAAACGCGTCGGTCACCCGGAACAGCTGATGAGACAGCCAGATGGCGCATTCGACTCAGCAAGGAAGACCGCGTCGATGCTGTCATATCGTGGCCATAGTAGGAAGCTGGCACGGCTTCACACCAACCCAACGAATGCACAGGTGACGCCAAACGATCAGGGGATTTCAGACGAGCAGCCGGCTGGACTGTTTATATTAGCGCGGATGACAAACTTGTCATATGTGCAGTCCGCGCCAGGCAATGGCACAGACGATCGTGAGCCGTTTCCGCGAAATCTTTTGCACGACAAACGTGCAATGCATGCGCGGCCAGCCTACCCACTGAAAGGTCACTACAGAATCCCGCTCTGTCTGATAGAACAAGGATGAGATGCGGGGGCTCTGAAATTATGCAGCGGCAAAGGGCGCACCAAAGCTTGTCGGACTTCGACTCCGATTTGACTGCAGCGACAGAACGTGGAGCCAATCAGCTCTCGTGTAGCAACGTGATAAGGAGCGCATATACGCGTGGTGAGCAATACTGCTGAGTTGAGCAGCTGCAATCGTATGGCAAGTGAGCCGGCTGCCGGTACTACAGCGTTGCAGATCACTCACTCCTCGCCCAGCCCGCACTGCAGGCAGCCACGAGAAGAGTGACTATGATCAAAACCGCAGTCGGGCGTCTGACGACGAAGCGGCCCTGCCGTCCCAGCGCCGCACCGAGTGCACGATTGGCGTTGGACGTCAGACCAACATAGCCCTGCCATGCTTTAGAGAGCAGCGCGGCCATGTTGCTGCGCAGATAGACGTGAAAGGACTCGTATGAAAGTTGAAAGCCGTCAGCACTATGCTGTGAGGAGCTGTGAGCTGTTGCACCTGCTTTCCGACATCACACGTGTTTTGTCAGACAACATTTCCGGGTTTATCCGGCGGTGACACAGGATTATCCAGCGATGACGTATCCAGCAGGGTTTTATCTTCCGTAGGTCAGGCGCGCGCGGATCACTTGTGCAACCTCGTTTCAAAACATACCCTCCCCCTTGCACCTGAACTTCTGACGAGCCTGCAGTGACAATGCCATTGTATCATGAGCTGTAGTCTGTACTGCATGAACTTATCCCTGTTGCGACGCTCCTCCGCCGGAAACTGTTCCAGGTTGCACACCAGAATTTCCGACAATCGGCCTGGCCGCAGCCCGCTCTGCAGATCCATCACCCACCGCAGCTACACAGGCACATCCGCACGCCTCAGAGGTGCCGCACCTCGTGAGCGACCGTCCAAATCCACGTTGCCGGCGCAGCTGATGGGCAGAGGCCAGCGGCCGGCGCAGCAGGCAAACCAGCAAAGCTCAGCGCTCAGCCAGCTGCAAGTGGCAAGGAAGCAGAGCCCTAGAGTCGAAAGCCTTCTGGGCTCGGATATCTTTGAGGTAGGAAGCTCTTGATACGCAGTACACCTTGAAATGCCGCGATGCTGAGGCAGGCGTCAAACGATGCAGCTCCCCGGATGCCTCATGCTTCCGTGCGCCCATCTGATTCCAGGCTCAGACAACAAGCAATTCTGCAATTAATGCCCGTCACGAAAATGCTGTGCGTTCACAGGTCCAAGGCGTGCTGACGCCAGAGGAGTGCAAGCGCTTCATTGATGCCGCAGAGAGCTTCGGCTTCACGCACCAGTCCAGTGAGCAACCTCTGCTCTTGGTTGGCGGTCTGCCTTGCTTAGACTTCTCGATGCAGCCGCCGGCAATACTAATGCGAGCACTGTCTGCTCAACGCCAAACCCTGGGAATATTGATAGCGCACTGCATGTAACGAACAGGCCGCGGGCCGCGGTTTGGGGAGGCGCTACGGGACAACGGCCGCATCCAGGTACGGACGCTTTGAGCCCCTCCTCTCCGTCGCTTGTCTAGCTTCTGCGTCGATTGATGCGCGCACTGACCGCAGTCCATTCCCGTGCGGCACTGCACAGGTAAACAGATGGTATAGCGGTGCACCGCTATTTGGGGTTTAGGGTTTGGGGTTTAGGGTTTCACACGTGTGAAACCAAGTGTCTGCAGACAATGCCACATGATCTGTACACGCAAAGGAACACATCTGGAGCCACGCTCAATTTCAGGTGCCCAATCCGGAGCCGTTCACCGGGCAATCCAGCTGTTGTAAACTGTGGCGCCAAACCATCTTTTTGTTGGCAACCACAGGTGCAGGATCCGGAATTGGCGGGGCGGCTCTGGGAGGCGACAGGGTTAAAGCAGATCTGCGTGCGGCTGGGCAGGGGTGGGCAGCGGGCCGTCGGCCTCAACCCCAACATCCGTCTATACAGGTGCATCCTCGAGCTCGGGAGCATGCTGTGCAATGCAATGTCAGACAGGCCGCGGACTTTGCGCACGGGCAGGGTTCAGCGGCCCGCAGGCCATGGACCTCTAACCCCAAAATTCTGCCTGTACAGGTGAGCCGAGCTTCCTTGATCATTTCAGGGGTACATCCTCTAATGCGAGCGAGACTCTGCTCGCGTGCACAGCTGCGACCGCAGCAGCGGCATCTGCGTTCCTCTCCCCCTGGCGTGGGTGCGGCAGACAGCATGCTCGTCGGGGCGCAGCGCCGCAGCATGTAACACAATGACATTCAGGGCATGCAACTCATTGATGGAGTGTAGAACTGGCGCAGGTACACCAAGGCACTTTGGGCGACACGTCGACGAAAGCGCGGAGGCGGCGCCCGGGCAGTGGACGGCGTACACACTGCTCATTTACTTGTCGGGCGGGCTGACTGGCGGCGAGACCGTGTTCTACGGTGAAGCGTGTCTGAGCACCATTGCAGTGCCCAGTGTACAAGCTGCTCATCTGCCTGTCGGGCGGCACCTCTGTGTTCTGTGGTGAGGCGCCATTTCCGTGCATAGACGCTGCCGGCAGGATGTTGTGTGAGCGTTAGGGTTTAGGGTTTTAGGGTCTGTGCTGTTGCTCATGGGCGCTGGTGCGCTTCCGCATGGCGCCACGTTTACAGAACACAAGCACCCGTGTCTGTCTGATGCTGCCATGCATGATGCACATGCGTGCGGCACAGCCAGGCGGCCATGGCTTCTCCGACGCGCCTTCACTGTGGCACAATTCGAAATTCGAATTCGAAGCAGCACAGGCAGGCACAAGCATCGACAGCACATACTTGTATGCCTGATTCGCGCAGGCAGTTTGGGCAGGCAGGCGGCTGTGGTGGTGCTGGAAGCGGGCCTCACGCTGCTGCACCTGCAGAAAAACCAGATCTGGATGGAAGTACTGAAGGAGAGCTCTCAAGGCCTCACCGACGGACGTGGTCGTGTCTCATGTCTGCAGGCAACCGCGGGCGGAAGGTCGCCACAGTGGCGCCGGACGCGGGCCTCGCGTTGCTGCACCTGCACGGCGACGACTGCCTGCAGCACGAGGCGATGGAGGTCCGGCGGGGCGTCAAGTACATTCTGCGCAGCGACGTGGTCTTTGCGTGACTTATAAACCCTAATTAGAATCATGAAGATTGAACAGTGGAGCGGTCCTGTGGAGCGGGATGCTGAAGCAGGGTTCACATGCGGTTGGAGGGGCGTCGCAACGTCAACTACATCCTGCGCATCGTTTGTCTCCAGAGGCAGCCCTCCGCAGATGGCTGGTGATGCATGTCAAGGCAGTATGTGGCGCAGGCAGAATGGCGGGCAGCTTGAGGCGTGAGCAGATGGAATTTAGGTCCCCGCACGGGGCGTAGAAGCGGTGACTATGAGGACAACATGTTCCTGTACAGCTGAGATTACATAAACCTGATGACCGCTGCAGATCTGCGACATGCAATGTAATGGACTTGCAATCTGCCTCTTGGACTTGCAATCTGAGCAGGTCTCGAGATCGTCAAAAGACGCAGACTCGTGGAGTTCCGAAACTCCGAGTCCGAGACTCCAAATCTGGAGTGGTGCCCACGACATTCATCAACTGTTTGCAATCCGCTGTCCCCACGCCAGCCAGAGAGCTTCTCGATCTATTTGACTCCATATTACTACAGGCTGCGCTCGCTCCTAATAGTATTTGGAGCAGAGTCGCGTCAAGCCACACTAGCTTTTAACTTGTGACGATCATCACTGCAAATGTACCCTACCGCCTGAGCAATCATATACGCCGTTGTCATCAGGTGGCGGACCGCAAGCTGCAAAGGGGTGGAGGCGGCGGCGGCGGCGGCCACGGCGGCTCGGCTGCCTCGTCCGCCGCAATTGACGTCGCCATCATCGCTATATGTATTGCTGATTCAACAGCAATTCTACAACTCCAAGATCCCGTTCTGCCGGGATAGTCTGTACCACCATCACGTAGTGACGCATAGTGAGATGTGTAGCAGACGGCCACATATGACACATGCAAGTTGGACAACAACTTTTTTTTCATTTAAACACAAGGGTGAGCTGTTGCTACATCATAGATTGGTATTTTGGCCACGCAGCAGACCGCCCCAAACTATGACATCTTGCAATGAACTTCTGCCGGTGCATGTCGTGACCGCCACAGATGACTCGACCTGTCAGTCCGACATGACGCTGCCAAACTTCAGCGCACGTCACAGCTTGCCCTCTTCAATCCACAACATAACAGTGCTGGCGCTCAAGCCCTGCTGGGACAACGGCTGCCAGCAACCCAAACGTCTATGAGCGCCAGCCCCCCGGCTGCGGCGGCATTGCTGGTGCGCTTGGCCAACTGTGTGCCGCCTGCGCGAAAATGGACAGTACATCAGCAAGTAGCGTTGTAAGGCTGAGCGGTTGGTGTCCAGTGACGAGCGACTCCTGCATGTGTGCAGCATTTAAATTATTTTTTTATAGTTTTTCAAATAGAAAGGAAAATATGTAAAATCAACCGCTTCCGGATGTGCTTTATTGAGTGCCATTTCGCAGTTTATGAGACCTGCACTTGTGTCTCAGAATTCCATCACCTCACGCTGTTGACCAGCTTGCAGTATCTAATGAAGTCCTGCTTGAGGTGCGGGTAGTATGCGGTCTCTTCGTCTACTATGCGGCTGAGCAGTTCGGGATCCCCTTTGGATTTTGCTATGCAGTTGTAAGCAGCTACGAACATCTGCTTGTGGACGTTTTCTCTCTTGGCACCCTTTTAGCCCTTCAGGGCTTGCGACATGGTGTAACATCTCTCTCTCTCTCTCTCTCTCTGTATATGCGTGAGCCGATCGAACGCGGCGTCCGTTATAACATGATGTATAACCCTGCGCTCGTGAGGGCTTTGTCTATTCTCAGCGCAGCTTCATTTATCGAGGTGTTTGCGGGAATATCGTCACCAGTTACTCGTGACAGAACATCTGACAGCATCTGTTTTTTTAATAGACTTCATGCATTTCGAGATCCAGCTGCTTGCCACCAGCGAACACTTTGCAGGCATGAAAACAGCATCTAGCAGCTCATAAGCTGCATTCTAATAAAGTCTTTCTCTATCTCGCTGTTGCGCTGTTCTTGCATGCCTACATGTCATAGTTCCTGCCGGCACGCAGCAAGCAAGTCCGTTCACCGCCAACTTTCCCGCCAAAATTCTTGCTGAGGGGCTCACAGGTGGACAACTGGTCACTGCGTAAAACCTGTCACTCGACTGCTGCTACACCACCTCCTTCGAAGAAACATAACGCCGAGTATTCGGTCCGCGGCGCAGTTGAATCATGACTGGATCCCGGCTGTGTACTGGCACTGACGCCACCCCAGCAGGCGGCGGTGGCAGGCCCTGGGTCGCGTAGGGCCTATCGCCGCTGGACAAAATTCTGCGCTTATCCCCGTCACGCCCAGACGGCCAGCAGCGACATGGCGCCGGCGCCAGCGAACAACGCCAAGTACGACGCCAGCTGCACCTGCGATAGGGACACACACACACACACACACACAGCGGCTGTCAGAACGACTTCACATACCGAGCTCTCAACTTCACAACCACACCAAACTGATCGCACATTGTTTGACGACATTTGTCATGCTTTGCACACTGCGCCTGCCCACCTTTGCACCCGCCAACCGCATCCGCGCGCTGAAGAAGTCGATGGCAATGAGGTCCACCAGCGACATGTACAGCAGGATGCCTGCCGAGGCGCCATTGAAGGCGCCGTTGACGATCAGCGCCGCCGGCGATGAGGCCGAGTAGCCCCGCCGCAGCAGCAGCCCCGCGGCAACACCCGCGGGTGTTGTGACTGCAAATGCGGCGCCGCGCGATGCGAAGCCCCATCTGCAGGGTCGAATTGCGATCCCATCAGATTTGGATTCGGCCACTGAACGTGAGGAGGCGAAGTAGCCCCGTTACAGCAGCAGCCTGGCGGCGACGCCCATGGGGGTGGTTACCATGCATTGCGGCGAGAGTTGCATGTCAAGGAAATTGACGACTGCAAAGAAGGCGGAGTAGTCCTGCTGCAGGATTTAGCCCAAAGCCCTCAAAGGACTGTAGAGGGAGAGATAATCCTCGGCCGGTGGCTTGCCTGGCGTTGAACGTCACATTTCAAACTCCGACAGCGTGCACAAACAGCCGCCCTTTGCGGCCGGCTCCAGCGATGAGGCTGCTGAGCGCAAAGCCCCTCCAAGTCTGGTACAAATAACCTTCTGGCATATCTCGGGCGGAAACCTCATGCGCAGCAACCTGCAAGCCTGCCCTTCACGGCCGGCCTCCGCGAGGGCGCTGCCGAATGCAAAGTTGCATAAACTTTTAGGGTTTAGGGTTTAGGGTTTAAAACCGGTCTGCCCTTGACGGGCTGACCGTACACGAGCACCACAGCCGGCGGCTTGTCTTGTGCCGAGTACAGCTGCAGGGTGTGGCCACTCGAAAGAGCCCACCCTTCATGGCCGGCCTCGGCGATGGCGCTGCCGAGAGCAAAGCCCTCGAAGGACTGGTGGAAGACGAGCGCCGCCGCGAGCGGCTTGGCAGCCGCGGGGGTCCCGGCCACGCCCAGCGCGACGCCGATCAGCACGCTGTGCAGCGCGATGCCCAGCTCCAGCACCTGTAATCATAAGCAAGAAATTTCTTGCTTTGAATGTTCATCAAATTGAACGTTCAATCTTCAATTCTTCAATGTTTCGATCAGCTGCCGCTGGCGTCTCGGACACGCCGAGCGCTATGCCAATCAGCACGCTGTGCAGATGCCCAGCTCCAGCACCTGTGGAATGTTATGACCACTTTGTGCGTTGATATGTAGTAGGCATGTAGTGGGCATGAGGCGGCTCACTCACGCCCAGCGTGAATCCAATCAGCATGCTATGCAGCGCGATGCCCAGCTCCGGCACCTGCAGTGGATCGTTTGATTCTGTGCAGTTTGCCTCGGCACGGTAGTATTACAGCTGCAGGTGGATGCTCCCTGCAGGCTTCACATGTGTCCGTCTCGGCATGGTGGTCCTGGCATGCTGACAAGGCGCTCACAGACTCGATGCTCCACGCTTCTGCCCAGGGAACAGGCCACGGGCCTGCTTGCTTGCAAGTATTGTCGGTAACTCTGATGTTTCTGTTGTTTAGTTGAAGTCGGCTGATGCCTACCTGTGCTGTGGCTACCCGCCGCGCCTTGGCCCAAGAGGAGCTGCCGCTGCCGTCAGACGTCATGTCTCCAGCCTCCAGCTGCAGGCAGACAGTGGAGGGTTGATCGCTGACGAGTACAAGCTCACTGAGTCTGCACGTCCGTGCTCCTGACACAGGGTGTGCAACAACCTGCACCTGCGTGAGCTGCTAGGAGGATGGTCGAGAAAGGGGTGGTGGCGCACATCTCCCTCCCTCACCGGCTAGGTCCATGCTGCATGCGACCGCAGTCCCAGTAGGAGAAGAGCGTTTAAAGGGCATGTATGCACTTGCGTCACCATCACAAAGTGCAGAATCTCCTCCTCACCCGCTCCTGGCGCAGCAGCCCGCTGTGCATGTGGCCCAGCGGGTGCTTCCTGCTTCCGACGCCGCCCTCCGACGGCAGCGTCCGCTGCAGGCCGTCCCGCAGCTCGCTGCTGCCCATGATGCCATCCATCTCGCCGTCCAACACATACGCTGCCTCACTGGAGGTGCCCTGCAGGCGTCAGAAGTTGAGGACATGGAACAGTCCACGAGAGGCTGAGCCCGCTGCTGCCATGATGCCATCGTTCAGCACGTACGCCGCCCTTGCTGGCGGAGCCCTGCAGGAGGAAAAACACCATCCTGGAACCCTGGTGAATCTGATGACGTCCCGCAGCTCGCTGCTGCCCAACACATGCATCTCGCCGTACAACACATATGCTGCCTTGCTGGCGGTGTCCTGCAGGCGAATATGGAGTACGAATCATACTTCGGTGAACAGTCAAGATGTCTTGCAGGGTACTGCTGGCCTTAATGCCATCCAGAGCCGCCTCGTTGGTGCTTGACCTGCAGGCGCATGACTGATTTTGCTGTTGTCATGTTGCTGGGCAAGACTGCACTTGAGCCGCTGCAGTGCCGGGCGACATGCCCTGCGTGGGCTCAGCACGTGGCAACAAGCCGATACGGAAATTCGCGGGCATCGACAACCAGCACTCAACCACAACACAGCCAGCACCAGGAGCAGCGGCTCTGTGGCTGTGACGTGTCGGTGGCCGCCCGTGTCGCCGTTGGTGTGGCCGCAGCCCGCCGGCAGCTCCATTGGCTCATCCCCCTTGCCGCCGCTGCCAAAGTACTGCCCGGCAGCGAATTCGATCGCGTTTGTCAGCAGCGCCGCGGCGGTCGCGATGACGGACGCCCACGGAAAATCCGGCCACCCCAGGCACGGGTCCTGCATGCAGACTCGACATCTTCTGAGTCGTGATCCTACCGCACTCTCCAGTCCAATCACCCGTCCGAAGGATGTCGAAGCTCTCTCCCTCAAGTCCTCACTGTTGCTCTGGGGAGTCGAGGGGAACGGACTGCAAGTGCATGGCCACAGCAGCACGTGCGTCAACACAAGGCGGTCGCAGAGGCATCGAGAGCAAGGCATCTGTGCCAATCAGACACATGGTTACCTAAACACCTAAATGCATGCACACAACACATACCGACAGCGCGTGCATGGCCGCGGGCAGCATGTGAACGAGGCCGGTCGCCAGCACCACGCCGGCGGCAAAGGCGCGGCCCAGCGCAAAGGCTGCAGAGCTGGCGCCGCCAGCCGCCGCCCGCCTCCCCAGCAGCGGCAGCGCCACACCTGCAGCAACGTGATTGGCGGTGATCAGTACAAGTCAAGGGATCGTCATGAGCGGTGCATCTCGCACGAGCGCCGGGGGCACCTTTCATTGAGACATGCATGTGTGTAGAGTGCATTCTCCTCTGCATGCCGGCGTTGTTTGCGATTGTGCATGCATCAGTCGCTGCTGTATGGCAGGGTGGTGGCCGCAGCTGTTTAAACGCTTGCATGCAGCCGTTATTTGCCTATGCTGCCGCCGATGAGGATGGCAAGCAAGCCAACGATCGCCCATCGCTGCGCCTCTGCCGCGTCGGCAGCGCGGCTAGCGGACGAGCCGATGCTGTTGCCGCTGCCACCGCTGCACGCCGCTGCATGCATGCTGGAGGCTGTGTCAGCAGCTGCGCCGCTGGCTGAGCTACTGGCGCCCGCCACAGCCAAGAGCAGCGCCTGGCGCATGGCGCCGTCTGAGCGTGGGGCCCGTCTCACGAAGCGTCAGGCCCGTTCGCCTGGCGGAATACTCACTATCCAGCTGGATGAAAACGGCTGTAGCACCAGTCAGGCCTGCGACTCGAAGCTCAGGCTGGACCCAGAGTTGCAAGTCTGCCTCGCGCGTGCGTCTTGATTACATTCAGTTCGGCCTGAACGTTCGACATGTTTCAACGGCCTGAACGCGTGCTATCCTAACGGTTGTTCACGGTTGCCGACGCCAAATTCAAGGACGTGATTTGGGGTCACCGGTGCAGCCTGGCCGGAAAGATGTCCAGGTGCCCCACTCGGGATGCACCAACATTGCTGTTGTGTGTGTGAAGTCAAAACTGGCCGGACTTTCGGAGAGGACTGGAAGATGCTCTGTGCACGTGTGCGACATCCTCTGCTTCCAGGTGCATGCAGGCCGCCAGACATAGGACGTGCGGCACAGCCTGATTTGTCTACAGGGCTTGCGAAAGCGATGAAGAGCAACTTGATGCGAGGCATCATGCAGCAGCTTGCCCTGTTGTGGGCATGCTCTCATGTAGCAAAATAACAGCTTGTTTGAAAGGCACGTAAACACTTGCTGCACACGGCAGAATGCTGCACGATTCACAGATCCCACTATATGTTCATACAACAAAGACGGTTCAAAATTCTATGCCAACAGGAGAGCGGCGCCCAGCACAGCGCTGACTGCGATCCAGATGCCACCGCCAGCAATGTCAAGCCTGGCCAGGATGCTGCCGTCGTTGTTTGGCGCCGGTGCATTGGCGGGCCTGCTCGATGCCGCAGCCGTGGCCTTGCCATCTGATGTCTTCGTTGCCGTGCTGCCGCCCGGCGATGACGCTGCGGCTGCCATGGCGCCTGGTGCCGCCTCTATGGCAGCACCCAGCGGTCCCGTCATCGTGGCACCAAAGCCCGCGCCTGCAGACAGTCACAAGGCACGATTACATTCCCGAACATCAATATCCCGCCACGATGCCTAGAGCGACTCGAGCAGCAGCCAGGGCCTGTGTTGCTTGTTGCGTTGATCGGTGATGAATCGTCGGTCTGCAAGAGCATCTGCGCGTCATTCAGCTTGTGGAAGGTCACTCAAAGGTTCAAGCAGCATCACCAGCGCTGGAGCCTGTGACGGCTGGTGTACTGCTCGTCGCAGCGACTTGGGCGTCAAGACTGTCCAGGGGAGTGAACAGGTGCCGTGTCACGGTGCTCCGCGCAGCAACATCGTCGTCCGCGTGCAGCTGAGTTTGAAAAGGCATTGCGGCGTCTGACAGGACGCCGATGCCGGCCGCGAGGAGCAGCATCGCCACTGCACCTCGTCTGACAAAGGCGATGTCCCGTCTGATAGCCACCATCCTCGCTATGGCTGGACTAAGAGAGTTCACGGAGTATGGATCATCAACGAAGCTTTGCACATGAACACAAGTAATCATCTCTACTCATCTGACGTCGGATACACATCAAATCAACATCGGTCCGTTCCACACATGTCAGAGGTCGCTTCAGCCAAGAAGAAACAAATGCAAGAAAGGAAAGGAGATCCAACAAGTAGCCCCGCAGTCTTGCGCGATAAGTTCTTACAGAATTACGGTGCTCTCCGGAGGCGCACTGGGTCACTGCTGCCGCTGCGTGCGCTGTTTGTCAGACGCCTGTTTGTCAGCAGCCAGCTGCATGATGTCGTCATGCTCAAGAGCAGGACCTGCTCTGCTGGTACTTTGGCTTCATCAATGTGAATCAGTCCTGCACGTACCAGGGCTGCTTCGCCGCTGCTGCCATCGATTGTTGCCATCGAGTATGAACGCGGTTGGCCGGCCTGTGGTGCGGTTGGCTGCGACCAGTAACACCCACGAGTTTGTCTGAAGCCTGAGCATGGTGTTGGCGCTGCCGCCTTGCAACGTACGGCAGACCTGCCATCCCGAATTCAGTCAGGGTGCAAGCCAAAGCTGCGGTGGCGGTGGCATTGTCGAGCACACATGTGTACAGCCTGTGCTGGCAGCGCTCTGCAGTAGGCAGACGGGGATCATGGAAGGGTGGCGACAGGACACGCACTGCAACCGAAGCAGTGCGAAACGCAGTGATCCACAACGTTATAATTCATCCGAATTCCTTCTGCGGCTGCCTGCCTGACAGGCGAAAGGCCAGGTGACTTTAGAATGCGCTTGAGACGGTTTAAGTTCTGGTCTCAACACTCGTCGCAGACGATCGAGCATGATCGTATCATATTTGCATAAATCTATGAAAGCCATTCGTTGTACTATCATTTCATTCGAGCCAATCAGCCCGAATATAATCCAGTTGGGCCTCGGCTGTTGGATGTGGCATCTCCATCGTGGCGCTGATCGCTTGCTCAGACTGCTCCGCATGGCGCGCCCAAGCAATGCCGCGCTACTAAATGTTGTTTCCATTCCCCCCGACGAATCCTCCGCTGCTATCTCCAGGCGGCGGTAGATGTCAGTGCGGTTGACGCTGACCAGTAGTAGCCCGACTCGGATCCGAGCTTATACTCCAGGCGGCAGTGGTTGGCGATGGTGGTCGGCTGTACCAGCAGCCGGAAGTTGGCGGCGCGCAGTGCCCAAGTGCCACGCTCAGCTCCCTTGAAGTCGATGCGGCCTTTCGTTTGACATCGCCAGCCGAATCCGGCGGCGTCGGCTGCGATAGCTCGGCCCGCCACACGAAGCGACGCTTTCGAATGCCCTTGACGGCACCCGCTGCCCTGTCAAGGTGATTGGTGTAGGGTCGGTGCCATCGTCGACGAGCACTCCCAAACTCGGGCAGCAGCCCATCCCATTCCATGGCGCCGGCCAGCCGCTTTCAGAAGGCCTTAACGGCATTGCGCGCCTGCTGCTCCGCCGCAAAAGCCTTAATGCGCGCGTCCAAATGCTGGTAGTCCGCAAGCGTCTGCAGCATAGCCACGCGACCGCTGTTCAGTGCCGCATGAAAGGCTGCCGTGGCTATACGCCAGTGCTTGGACGGCTGTGCTTCCTTGGCCGCTCCAGCGTAATCTGTTGCAGCCACAGCACTTGCTCCCGCAGCCACCATCGGTCTCCCTGTGGCGGTTGAGTCAATATCTGACGACGACGCTGCTGGGGCCCCCACTGCACGCTCTGCTGCCGTTTGTCGCGGCGCTGGCATATTGGCGGTTATCTGCAGCAGCACCGACCAGAGGCGGAAAAATCTGCCGCAGCGCGTCAAGTTGAGCCGACGCCGGCTGCATCTTCGTATAACTTTCTGTCGAGCTTGCATCAACAACAGGTTTCCATTTGAGTGCGCCAGACAACTCACCTGGCCGCCGGACTGGAAGATCTGCGATGGAGCAGGCTGCCTGCGTGGCGGGGTCCAGAGACAGGGAGTTGATCTGCTTCTGCAGCGTGCTCAGGCCGCCTAGCACTGAAAAGTGCCACCTGTCGTGTCAACTGAGCAGGACATCCATTGAATTTGAATTTCACAAAATTCCACAAAATTTCACAAAATCATCACAATTTTCTAAAAGATTTCTGCCTCTGCAGGGCGCTCAATCCGCCGGCCACCAGAAAGATTATAGACAAGGCAGATCAGAGATAGTTGACAGTACGATCTGCACTCAGATTCCTGCCTTGCAGCGTGCAGAAAGAAGCTAGGTCTCGACCCTGGCGCTGCACACCTTGCAGGCAGTCGCCGACATCTCTTGCAAGATGAAGGCTGACGCATAGTCAGTCTCTGATGGATATGTTATGTGTCCATTGCATCACGCCGCACATGTGCTCCAATCGCGCTGGGAAGAGGTTGGGCGCTTCGCCCGCGGCGCCGAGTCCAGTGCATATGCCGCTGTCAGCGATGCACGGAGCCTTCTCAGACTCGAAGTTTGGACGCAATCGACACCTGCGCGGGCAATTTGTGACTGAGTGCTGCTGACGCGCGTCGACGAAACTGGAAAGACTGGATTCGAACCGAACCCGAGCATGTTCATGGTGTGGCAGCGGATGATCTCCGCATGTTTAGATGCAGCGTCTTGGATTGCCATTTGCAGTCGTGCGTGCCGTGCAGTCAAGACATCAGGTTCAAGTCGCATCCAGAGCTGGCAGTCTCTCGCTGAGTAGCCAGCGACAGGCAGTTGGAGGTGTCTATTGCAGGCAAGCCAATCCCATCCTGCACTTCACTGCGCTAGCTTGATCGCCTAATTCAGCTGGTGGCCCAGAATCTACGTGATCACTGCTTCAAACCAGCATCGATAGCACAAACAGCCATCCGCACAGCCGCAGCTGCAGAGGATTGCGCTGACGGCTGCGCCGCTGCAGATTCAGCAGACCGCTGCGATGCTGCAATCAAGCAGCAGCTCAGCAGCCAAAGCCCCAGGCTGCCTGTGTAGCTTCAGACATACTGCAGAGCCGCATCCCCGCTGTGCACCGGCGCAGCCACTCACGCGGCTGCTGCGGCGGCGGCAGAACCTCCAGCGGCGCGCGTCCAACACAGATGGTCGCTTAGCAGCCTCGGATCGCTGCGGCCTGGCAGACGCGCGGCACACGGCGCTTTCGACGCACCTACAGCTGGTAAGCGGCATGCGGCGGTCGAAGCCTGCCGCAGAGGGTTCAGCGACCTGCGAAATCGGCAGCCAGCCGGCAGCAGCGGCAGACTCTTCGGCTGCGCAGATGCTGCGGAGGCGAGCCGTGCTGGCGGGCTTGGCAGCCGCCCCGCTGCTCACAGCCAGCTGGCCTCAGGTAGGTTTCTGACCGTGCATGACTGCGCAGCAAGCGCACTGCAGGTGCGGCTGGGTGGCTGTACATTGGTGCATGCCTGTGGACAGCGGGGTAGCAGCACCACCTGCACCATGTGCACATGCATTGGGCAAGAGTTCCACATTCAGTAGGCTGCTGTGCATGACCCAAGCTTGCCTCACTCGTTGACCGCGTGACTGCAGCGCCTTCTCTCAGTGAGTCGGAGTGTGTCATACCTCGTGCAGGCAGCTCGGGCGGGCGAGATCGCCCGCGACGGCCTGCTGACGCCGCCGCTGCCGAGCCTCCTGGACTTCTTCACCGGCGGCCCGTCGCAGCTGCCGCCACCCGTGCGCTTCCCGCGGCGGCAGCTCAGCCAGCGCTTTGCGGTGCTGCTGATGCAGAGCTGCTACAAGGCAGCCGACGCCCTGGACTTTTGCCCTATGGTGACACCCCTCGCGGCAAGCTGCCGCTGACCTGCAGCTGCTGTCCTCCGGGAGCTGTGCTGCACACTGCCGTCTGCTGGAGTGCCTGAAGGGTAGCTGCAGCTGTACGTGCCATCTTGTGGTGTGGTTCTCACCCGACGGCCTCAAACTGTCTTCTTACTGCTGCAGGAAGACTTCCAGGTGCGCTTCTGGAAGCGGCGGCAGGCGGCGTACGGCGACTACGTGCAGCTGCACTCCGGCCTGCAGATCCGTCAGGTGTGCCTGCACTTTTTTGCATGATTCTTGCAGACTCGTCAGGTGCGCCTGCAGCTCCTACATGCAGCTGCACTCCTACTGCTGCACTCCGGCCTGCAGATCCGTCAGGTGCGCCTGCGCTTTTTTGCATTATTCTTGCAGATCCGTCAGGTGCGCCTGCACTTTTTTGCATGATAGACGTGAGGATGGTGTATGCGTCTCTCCGCATGCTACTGTCGCGACAGGGTCCTTGCGCTGTCCGTTCTAGCCTCAAATGCGTGCAAATATCACTGGCCTGCTCTCAAAACACCACCATCTGCACTGCAGGGCGACCTGGGTGACCCGCTGTACTTTGACTTCATCGCATTTTCGCAATTCGCCGCGATCTCGGAGGCCATGGAGTCCGGGCGCCAGGAGTTTGAGGTTCGGCCTCCCTTGCTTGATGCCCACGTGGATACACGTAAGCAGTGCGCGTGCAAATTACACTCAAACTGATTTGCGTGCAGAGCGGCCGCGCTGGGCGGCATCTCACTGCTTGCGAACCAGCTGTGACTTGAACACCCAGCTGTGCAACGATGAGGAAGCCTGCGCAAAGCAGCCGATATCGAAGCGGGCCCGCACAGGTGGTGGCAGGGTTTAGGGATGGGGTTTTAGGGTTTTAGGGAAATCCTGTCGACAAGCCTGAAGGTAACCCGCAGAGAACCACTTCCCACAGGAGTATTGTGAGGACTGCAACACGACGTACCGCAGCGTGCGGCGGGACCCGGCGCTGGCGGACAACTGCTTGCTTCCCCGCGCGTTCCAGGCCGCCGCCGGCGACAGAGTCTACAATGCGCTGCGCAACGGCTTCCCGACCGCCGACCAGCAGGTGGGTGCTGCCCTCAAGGGATGGCGTGGTGATGTGGTGGCCGCTGCTGCTGCCGCTGCCGCTGCCGTCGCAGCTGCCGGTGAATGCCTCATGACGGATCAACCGCGCCTACAAGTACGGAATGTGGAAACATTTGTATTGTATATGTCAGATTCGTCTTATTACCTATCTGTAAAACCGAAAGCCAGCTCCATATCCCCCACTCAGGTGGAGCAGTTTGGCGGACCGCCGCCCGCCGCCACAGGCGCCAGCCTGGCAGACCTGGCTGCCGGTGCACGCGCCATTGTGGACATCTTTGTGTCGCGTGGCTATGCCACCAAGGTACAACGCTTTGCAAAAGACGCGCAGCATGTTTTTATGCTCAATGCACGCCTTGCAAAACACTGTGGGCGCGAGTCTGAAGCAACATTTGCATCGTGCGGCTTTGCCACGAAAGTGACGGCATCTGCGGGCGCTTCAGATGCCTTGCATCTACGACGATGCTCGGTTTTCCTCTAGCGATAAAGTCGCACATCGAAAGGCTGCAACAATTCTGGGCTCCTCCTGCCGCCCTCGCCTGCACTCCTTTCTCCAGAGCAGCTCAGACCATATGGTGTCTGAGCTGCAAAAAGTGCAACTCGCGCAGGGCGCGGTTACGGACGTGCGGCCTAATGGCGCAGGCGGCGCCGGGGGCAGCTTCACCGTGCGGCTGGACGCGCCTGCAAACCTCTGGGGTGCGCTCGGTGCTTTGTTAGTGTGCCGTGAGCTTGACACCTGATGTTAAGCACGCCGACGTTGCACCTGCGTTTACCCCGTCTTCAGGTGCCTGACGACTTGCTTGCCATGGTGGGGACACAATGTCCCAGTGATTGCCCCAGCAGTAATTCTTCGCCACAGACGAGCAAGGGACTTCAGAATGCTGCATCAAACAGACGGCAAACAGGCGCAGAAATGGCGGCCCTGGTTCTGCGTCACGCCAGCATCGTCGAAGGCCGCTGCACGGCAGCGGTGTCCGGAATACAGGTCACACGCCACGGGTACATTCAAGCAATGCTGCTTTGCCGTGCAGGCACGGCAGCGCTGGTGGCCCGCCGTGCCAGCATCGCCAACGCCTACGACGCGATGGCGGTGGGCGGCTACCTGCGCGCCAGCGGCGTGGAGGGCGCCTCGTACTCGTTCTCGCGAGGCGACGCCGCCACCGAGACGCGGTGGACGCTGCCCTAGTGTGCAGGAAGGTCCGCCAAATTGGGAGTCGAGAATGGCGGTCGGCGGCTATCTTCGCGCCAGCGGCGTGGAGGGCGCCACGTACGCATTATCACGGCGATGCCACCACCGAAATGCGGTGGACGCTGCGCTAGAGGCAGCTTCACCTGATTGGATTGACATGATTCGATTTTGGGCTGCGAGCCGCGGTGGTCGCTGTCATAGCTGTAGCAGTTCGACCGTTGCCGCTGAATTAGGATGTTTGGGATTGGAAAAGGAACGGTAGGCCGGAGGATCTTGGCGCGCAGCACTCGTAATCTACCAGACATTTCCTTTTCTTGAAGCGATGCATCGCACAAGTGCAGTGTGGAGGAGTAGGGCAGGGAGACTACAGACGTGCAAACTCGTTCTGCAGTCCTCAGACCAGTAAGGTACCTATTCATGAAACCTTCGTTGCCTCAAAGATGCCCGCCTGTAAAGCCGAGCATCTGCTTGTCAACCCAAAGCAGCACCCTGTCAGCACGTCAACTGCCGCGTACCGAGCAGGCGCCCAACCACTGTCACTCAACATGACGTTGATCCCAGCTTTGGCCGAGACCACCCAAATCTGCTTCGGTTCTTCCGTTTCGTGCAGCGTGCGCTTTCACACTCTCAGCACCTCCCCCGCAGCCTTCCGGCCACCGTCCCATCTCATCTCGTTTGTTGTGAGTCCTCAATGCTGTCATCAGCTCTTAATATTGAGCAGCTCCTTGGCCTCCTGCTGCTCCCGCAGCACTGAATCGCTGGCATACTGCTTCATCAGGTCCGCCTTCTTCTTGCTCAGCACCTGCAAGGTCACGCAATGGTCAGCTGTTCGATACAGGCATGGCCTGCGGCAGGCTGAGCCATACTCCTGGCGAGACATACTCCTCCAGCGTGCCTGCTGCTGAGACTTCTATTATTGCATCCCAAAAGGGTTCGAGTTCTGCTGGCGCAACCAACACAACAGCAGATGCACCCCAATTTCGCACAGACGCCCCCCAATTTCGCATTTCACAGCTCTGAAACTCGAGCAGAGCCGTTTCGGAAGAATCACCCGGGCCTCGATCTCCTGCTGCTCCGGCAGCGGCACGTACGCGACGAATTCCTGCGCCGGCTGCTGGTCCGCGGCCGTGGCGTCCATGCCGCCGGCGACGCCCGCGTAGGCCTCGGCCCGCTCTGCCGCCTTGGAGTCCCACTCCGCAGCCGCCTGTGAAAGGCCAGATTTGTTGCCAGGATCTCCGTCAGGATATCGTGTTTTTATCGTTTTTTTAGCGGGTTTTAAATGCATATCCGTGCCCGCCGGCGATGCCGGCGCACGCTTCCGCCTGCTCGGCCGCGATCGAGTCCCACTCCGCAGCCGCCCGGAAGATGCGAATGGCAGCAGATCGTCAAATTTTATCAGTCGTCAACTCATCCACAAGGGAGACCAGCCAGGTGGTGCTGCAGCGCTGGGCTGGTGCAGCCGAGCAGGGACACAGGCTGTCCGTTGCACGAGGGCGTGGGAGTCTGTCCCACCAAGAGCTCCTCATGCGGCTTAAAGAGCCGCTGCCGTAGAGTCGCGCATTCTCGAATCTGCCTCTGCGCACGTCGCACTTTCTGCTGGCCCTCCACCCGGCCGAGCACGACACCCTCCTTGGAGTCGTACACAGCATGATTAGTCACATACAACATGATTAGTCATTATGCAACATGATAATAGTCTGGTGTGTATGTGTAGGGATATGGGCCTTGCCTCTGCCCGCATGGCCGCTTCTGCCGGTCCCTCCACCTGGGCGAGCACGCCGTCCTCCTCGTCCCGAAAGCCGTAGTAGTCCGCATCGATGAACTTGTACATCTCGTGCCGCGTGCGCCGCACCTTTTCAAAACAGGAGAAAACACTTTGTTGAATGGTCAAACCATGTGGGATGGTTGACCGAAGCTGTAGTGGTCCGCGCCGATGATTTCGTGCATTTCATGCCGCGTCCGCTGCACCTGTTGCGAAGCAAAGGTTGTTCGCAGAGCGACTCGTACATTTCATAATGCATGCCCACAGCCGGTACGGGGTGCCAACAGCATGATCGAAGTCCCTTTCTCCGTGCGCAGCTTTGTCTTTGCTGTCTCAGCTGTAATGCAAGTCTGTCATGTCACCGCACATCGCTCCTGCCGGAGCCCCTCCGCGGGCCATAGGCCTACTTGGGCACGGTGATTCTTTTCCTTTCCTTTCCTTTTCCTTTTCTCCTTTCCCTTTTCCTTTCCCTGGCCAGGCGCAGCTCAGGCACGCAGCCGTTTGGAATTCTGTCATCAAGTGACGGCCAGACAGGGGGCAGAAGGGCCAGGGGGTTCGTACCTTCCGAGGCGCCTCCTTCTCGAAGAGCTCCTTCACTCCCGGCAGCTGCTTCGCCGCGCCAAAGTACCTGCCCAGGGCCAGCACCGCAATCGGCGTCAGCGCTGAGATCGACTGTAATACCTTCCATCGTTACACCAGGGCAAAGCAGCACATGTTACAGGCATAGCTACAAGAGTATTTTCTAAAGCTAATGCTTAACAAGATTAGCAAAATTTGGGCTACTATGCATTTAATAGGAAAAAAACTAATTATTTTAGAAGGAGCAAAATTAATTGGAGCAGGATGTTTGAACTGCGTCCACCACCCATGTGCAATCCTGACACAGAAACTGCGCCTGCGCAGCTACAGGTTGCGGAAGACAGCATGACGACTTGACTGACGACATGACTGACGACATGTCTGCTTGCTGCAGGCACGGACACACCTGTAGCCGGCACCGCGACCCGAAACGCCATCCCGTATCTCCTTCCCCTCGCTGTCTTGCACCTGCGCGCGTGGCCAAGGTTCAGTGCAGTGTCCGTGCAAGCTCTTGACCGATTCAAAAAGAACAAAGTACATGTGCTGTTGCATGGACCTATTGTCATTGTTTCCCTTCACTGCAAAGCCTCTACGAACGCGGCCGCCGCCAGCAAAGTGTCTGCAGCACACAGCCCCTGCCTCAAGGGTTTAGAGTTTAGGGTTTAGTGTTCTCGCTCAGGCTGGCGCAGTCCTGTGGATGCGTATACCGCAACCGCTCCAGCCGACATTCGCTGGAGCGGGTTTCTGCCCTGCCGATGTCTGACCTGCAGGTCACCTTGGGTCCGGACTTGGCTTAGTTGGGGCCGACCAGCTCCATGATGCGGCGATTTCAGTCAAGAAATGCACTTCAAGTTTTGATACACAAACTCAAAAAGGATTGCACCTTGCACCTATGTGATCGTTAAACCCTAAACCCTTCACATTGGGTCCGGACTCGGCGTAGTCGGGGCTGCCCAGCTCCACGGTGCGCCGCTCCAAGGACAGAAGCACAACATTTAAAATGATACTCGGCTGATAGCTAAACCCTGAGGCAATCCTTGCCTTGGGCCGGACATGGCGTAGTCGGGGCCGCCCAGCTCCACAGCACCGCACCAACAACAAGATCTTCTTTTCATCCCCTGTTTCGTTGCGAAATTCTGTGGTTCTCCTCACCTTGGGTCCGGACTTTGCGTAGTCGGGGCCGCCCAGCTCCACGATGCGGCGCTCCCAGTGCCCCTTCTCCCGTATCAACTTGTTGATCTCGTCATTCAGGTCCCGCAGCCTGCGTGTCGACAGTCAGGAGGGTCAGTGCAAGACCGAGTTGAAAAGTCAGACACGTGCGGCAAACGCATAATCCGTATCAACTTGTTTATTGCGTCGTTCCATTCCTGCAGCCTGCAGGGCAGAAGGAATGTCAGAGTCAGGCGTGAGATGTGCAAGGAGATGCAGGCAGGACGCAGCCAGCCTACAGGCTCACCAGACGCCTGGTGCCAAGAAAGGTCATACGCATTATACGCATTAAAGTACTGCCATGAGCTCTGTAGTTGTCGCTTTTCCGGCCTGCGCACTTGTGCTCGCCGAGGCCGGCGTTCTGGATCTCCATGACGCGGCGGCCGATCTCGCACTGCTTTATTTAGGTGAGATGTCTTATTTTGTGGTTCACGCACTTGTGCTCGCCGAGGCCGGCGTTCTGGATCTCCATGACGCGGCGGCCGATGTCCCGAATGACCTGCTGCCGCCACTTGTCCGCCTCCAGCAGGTCGTGGCACTCCGTGGCTAGGTACGGCCGCTTGGCCTTCGGCCCCCGGTCCTCATCTGCACGGCACGCAATCGGTTCGCCCCTTGGCAATTCCATTATGGAAACTCGTAGAGACGCCCTCAGGGTATCACTGACCGACAAGGATTTCACGGAGCTGAATGGTAGAGCGTGTCAGCTCAGGCGATCTTATGAAGCAAGCCGACGCAGCTTGCGGTTGCGGCACGCCAGCAGCATGACCGCGCAGCTCGCGGCATACAGGGAGGCCGCGCTGCCCAGAGCACATGCCGGTGACCTACTAGAACACATTAGAGCTACAAAGTGTCCATTCCCATCGCGACTGGATACCCATCGCGACCGGCGCAAAGGCGTGCAACATCTGGACGTGCCACGAAGATGCGCACCTTGTTTTGCCTGCAGCATCCGGTTGAGCATGGACTGCGCCTTCTCCTCATTACGGGCCATCTTGGCGGACCGCTAGGCCGCGCTGCGGCCGGCGCCTAGCCCCTGCCTGAGGTGATCAGTTTCGCCGCTACGGGCGCTGCGTCACGGATATGGGCGCCCTTCCACCCACGCTGTCGGCCCCTTAGCTCTGCTGACTTAGCTGATCTGCAGCGACGAAAATGCTCTTTCACACGGACTGCTCAGCAGTTGTCGTCCGTGGACCACCGCTGATGCAAATGCTGCTGATGGATGAGAAACTATAGCCGATATGGCAGCTGCTGCAGCGCCGGGGGATGTGCAGCAACGATGGTGCAGAGCGGAAGTTGGCTCAGCGGCAAAGAACGACGAATGAGCTGCCAGTGCTGGCAGCGCCTGTCCATTCTTCATTGAGGGGTTGCCACTGCCTCCGATACCCTAGATAGCCAGTACTTTATGCACGATCTTCGCTCTTGCCGGTCGGTGAAGGCTCGCAATCCATGAAATATCCTGTTTGAAAGGTTGAGTGCGCTGCCAAGTGTGCCGCTCTGTGTCCACACAGCGTTCCGCCGATATCAGCGACGTTTAACTCGGTTGCACATGCGCTCAGATTTCCGACACCAACCGGAAGCCGCTTTGCCCTAGGTCACTGCTGTTGCTTGCCAGCAACTGCTTGTAGGATCCTCGTGTCAATAGTAACTGCGAGGACAGGTGCTGATACGTAGTCGTTCGACGACCAGCGGCATAAGGTCCTAACACACGAACAGTGGCCCAACTGGAGACGCTGCGGGCGCTGTGCACCCTCATGGCGCCTTCAGACGGGCATACGGCTGTCATTCCGCCAAATACCGGTGGCTTCAGCTTCGGGCGGTCCGGCCAATGGAGCGGCAGCCCGTTTGCCGAGGATGCTCCGCTGTCGTCTTTCGCCTCTCCTGGAGGCTTCATGCCCAACGACAGCGCCTCTTCAATGACCAGACATCGCCGCGAGCAGCCGCAGCGCAATGGCAGCGCTGGTGCGCCTTGATCAGTCAATACACGACGCACCGACAGCTTGCGACAGCCCGCCCGCATGACGCCCAATCTGAGGGAGGTTGAGCATGCTGCAGTGCACCGCACGATGCGTGTCAAGTGAGCTTCGATCTCAAGGCACCATCCCAGGCAGACTTTCGATATTTTTCCTGATACCGCTCGCGACCCTCGACCTGCAGACAGCAGCGGCCGCGGCAGCAGCACGCGCCCATCCGCACCGGCGCTGCCGTCGCCATCGCCACGGCGACCCGACAGCGCGCATGCACGCACGGCCGCCGCGGCGCAGGCTACCGCGCGGCGCCACTCGGCCAGCAGCGCCAGCAGCGCCCGCGATGTGTCGGATGCAATCGGCGCTGCCGAGGAGGGTCTAGGATCAGAGGAGACGCCACAGCCGCCGCCGGGCAGCTGGGCGGCCAGCATGACGGCGCCGCAGGATGTGCCATCCAACATGGTGCACATTTCCATGAGAGCTTGATCACTGGGGGCCACCATGCAACACCAAATCAGCATACAGTGCTGTCTCTCCCCCATGCTTGTGTCATCCTGCGCAGCCCAGCATGGTGAGCCTTGCGCCACCTGCCGAGATGGGCCTGGGCTTCACGGCCTCATCGATTCTTCAGTCGCTCTCTTCTGATTGCGAGAGTTTCCTGCGCTGTGTGGTCCAAGCACTGCTGGGACGCCAACCGAACTCCAGCATTTAGGGTTTAGCATCTGCCACCGGGTCTGCAGGACGCTGAGCGGCACATTTGTGAAAGCGGGCCGTGCTGCTGCGTGCACTTCTGTCAGGCAGACGCGTTCTGACGCGCGTTCTGACGACGTAAAGGAGATGATGCAAGCAGGTGTTGCAGTACTCGTTGGCAGGACCGCGTCCGATCGCCGGCGGTGAGCTGGCCACGCTGCCGCTCGCCTTGCGTGAGGCACAGGCGCAAACCTTCTGCATTCGGAAATCCTGAACCCTCCTGTCCAATGCAGGATGCGGCATCATACGCTGCCGGCGAGCGGGCGGCACTGCTGCGCGCCTTCCGCGAGGCGCTGCCCGGGCAGCAGGCGCTGGGGGAGCTGCGCGCGGCGACGGCACGGGCGCAGGGGCGCATAGACGAGGAGGGCGAGCGGGTACGGACGCTACAGACGGACGCCGCCGATCTGCGCGCCGCTGTTCAGGTGATGGCCATGGCCTTTGCCCGCGGATGGCGGAACGCTGGTCTTGAACTCCACTAGCAGCAGATTATACCACAGTGCAAGCTGTCTTGTACGGGCTTGCAAAGGTAGCGTGCCGCACTGTGGCTGCTGTGCAGTTTCGCCCACTCAAGGTGTGATCAGTGCTCTTCGAGACAGGTCTTGCTTGGCCGCAGAGCGTCGCGGAGCGAGGGCTGATGTCGGAAATGCACCGCTGCTGATGGTGCCGCTCATGCGCCGCGGCTCGAATAAGTCGAAAGGCTTTGCAGTTCAGCTTCAGGGCATTGCGGAGCGGGTGCTGGCGCTGGAGAGCGGGCCGTCAGGGTTCAGTGGGAGGTTGAAGGACAAGTCAGGCAACTCTGAAGTACTCAACCTCGATTACTCAACCTGAGGGTTTCCTCGTTGCGCCGCAGGGCGTCGCGGAGCGGGTGCTGGCGCTGGAGACGGGGCGGCTGCCGCAGCTGGATGCGCGCCTCGATGCCGTCGCCGCCGCCGGCCCCTCCCAGGTGCATTTGCGGCCTTCGCTGGGGTTTTCGAGCTGCACGCCGCAGAAAGAAAATGCAGCAGTGAATGCACCGGCCTCGAGGCACGAGGCCGCCGCTGCCGCCCGTCCCTCGCAGATGCTGTTGCATTAGATTGTGGAGGTGCTGGAGCCGTAACGATCGTGTCAGACAACACTCAGATGCACGCCTGCGGCTGCATATAGAACTGAGATCTACATTGCTGACATGCGATGCCAGGCTGACAAACTCGCGCAAGGCCACTGGATCGCATCCATTCCAGCTCCTTTGGCGACCCCGCAGGAGTTTCGGCAGACGCTGGCGGCGCTGCAGCAGGTGCTCGCTGGCCTCGCAGAGCGGGAGCCAGTCCACCCTGGGGCAGCATTCGGCGCGCCGGCGCCCGCGACGGTGTCGCGAGCCGTGCACGGATACGCGGCCGCGCTTGCGCGGGGGGTCTGGGCCGCCAGCTGCGGCGCTGCAGCCCAAGCGGACGCTGCGGCGCTGGCGCTGGCGCGCAAGCTGCTTCTCGACGAGTCTGCACCGTCAGCCAGTGCGTCGCAGGTAGGGTAGCGTCGTACGCTATTCTGCTGTTGCCCCCTTCATCCTGTGGTCCACCCTTCAGATTCCCAGCCTGCACCGCGCCTTGGCACTGGCCCGTTCCTGGACGACTCCATATTCGGGCAGCCAGGCGCCGCCTCGCAACTTGCAGGCGTTTTCTGTTCGACTCATTCCGCATTGGCGTGTCGTTTGCTGCCTTGCTGTGCAATGGCATCTCGACTGTGCAACGACTTGGCCGGTTTGAGCTCGAACATTCCCGTGCAGCGCAAGGTGTGAGCAGTGTATGCGCGCAGTCGAGCCGGCGAGGGGCCTGCCTAGAAGCTGCCCAGAATCGGGTGATTGTTCCGACTATGCAGGCGAAGCCATCGGCAGAGCCCGCGGCAGACACTGCGCGGGCGGTGCTGGTGCGGCGCTGATGCCGCCTATACATCCATCCAAAGTACCATTATGTCCTGTGATGCGGGCAAACCCGACAGCGGTGCTGCTTTCTGCCACGCAGGGCAAGCCATTGGCCGACCCTGGGGCGGGCGGCGCTGTTCCTGGAATGTCAAAACAGGTTCAACCACTTCAAATCAGGTGTCTGCTTTCACCTGTTGTGCAGGCGAAGCCGTCGGCGGAGGCTGCGGCGGACTCGGCACGGGCGGTGCTCGGCGCGGCGCTGATGGTGGCGGCGGTGGAGGCGGCCACGGCGGCGCAGCTGCGGGCCGCCGCCCTTGCGCCGCGGGCCGTCAACCATGTGAGCATCGGCCCTCATTTAGCGCTTCGAGACCTGCATGCGCAAGAATGTTGCAGGCTGCAGCAGTAGACACACTTCGGCCAGCGGCAGCTGCAGCCGGGTGTCGTCTGTGGAAGCAGCGCTCTGCCTATGTACGCCCATTGAGGTGGCGACGCATCATGGCAATTCCGCAGGCGGCGGCGCCGCTGCAGCTGGGTCTGCGGGTCGCGCGCGTCGCTGTGTGGGCCGCGGCGCTGGCGCTGTCGGCGGCGCGCGTGCGGGCAGCCTGCCTTGCGGCAGCGGATGCCATTGTGTCTGCCGTGCGCCGCCTCGGGGACGCTCGCGCCTCTCGCAAGAAGGGCGACAGGCGGTCCGCTGCCGCGTCGCTGCTGATGGTGCCGCCTGGGGGCGAAGCCCGCGACGCGGCGGACGCAGGGGCTGCAGCGGCAGGAGATGCAGCGGCGGCGGCGGCGGCGGACGGCAGCGTTGACGCCGAGCAGAGTGCGGCGGCGGAGGTCGTGTACGACATCGACGACGGATCGCCCCGGGGCGTGGCTCCGGGCGATTGATGCAGCGGACTGCTGAAGGCTGCTGCCTCAAGCTTGGTTTGGACCGCCGCTTGGAGATAGGGCGTGCCGTCTTGTAGCACTGTTGTAGAGCGTCTCATTTGCCGCGCTTTTGTATCGCCGATTCGGCTGGCGGCAGGCGTATAATTCTAGGAGAAGCGTTTGGCACTGACGTCCAGCAACCTCTTTGTGCAGTCCTTGAACGCGACATTGAACATTGCCGTCTGACCGCTGCCGGCAGCGTCAGTGAGTGGTTGACGCGCTAGGTGCGCAACTCCTCTTCATAGGTGCGCACGCAGCACCGTGGATTTTCACGCTTCTCGATGCTTCAATGACGGTGTTGATGCAAGGTGTAATTCTATATCTGACTACAGAGGTAGCCCTGCTGCCGCGGCACTTCAAATCACATTCTGTTGCAACTTCAGTCATCATTTGCAGATTTGCAGGCAAACCCATACTGGGCAGTCGCGCACAAAGATTCGATCAGCCGAGCGCAAATCACGCCTGGTAGTCATTGCAGGTTCGCTACGAAGGCAGAGGTGTGCAGTCGTTGAGCGACCAAGCTGATCGGGATTGATGTCAAGCCGCGCCGGACAGCATTGATCGATAAGTATGCAAAACGAAGAGCAGAAATGTGATTCATGTGATGCTTGATCCTCCCTGCTGACCGCGCAAGCGTTTTGGGCATCGTGCCACAGCTCGTTGCCAGAGTTGGTGGTTGCCATAGTCGGGACACAGCATTTTCGTACGACCTGAGCAACAACGTGTATGCTGACCAGTCTCAAATACTGACTGCAAAGGTTTGCTGCCCATGTACAGGCGTGGTGAACGCTGCAGCATCAACTCGGGCCCGGCAAGCTGCCGCATCTGGAGCAGGCGACCACGTGACTGGCGCAGCCATGTCGACCTGACTCGCGCAGAAACCATTGAGGGACAGATCCTGCAGCAGATCCAGTGCCAGCCGGAGGGCACTTTGGCCACCGGCTGCGCGGCGGCGTGACACGGCCCCCGGGGGCATGCCGGCGGCATCCGCCTTTGCGCCATCAACGCCGCGGCTGTCGACCCCCCAGCAGGTGACACTCTATCACTGGTGCGCCAAAGGGCCTCGTCGCCTTCTGACGAGCAGTTGAGCCTGAGTCAGGCTGCAATCCTTCAACCTCCCATCACTGTCCATGCAGGCGCGCCGTCGGCAGCGTGTTGTGCGCGTTGCTCTCGTCTCGGCCGTGGCGCTGGGGCTGCTGCACTACCTCAGCGTGCAGGTGCAGCTGCGGTCTTGCCACAGAGACGCCGCAGCGGCACCGTCTGCCGCAGCAGCAGCGCAGCAGTCTGTTGGTCTGGACGGCGCACAGCAGCCCGCCAGCAGCGGCGGCGATTGGAGCGCGGCGGGGTCGGCAGGGCGGCAGCAGCGCATCCCGCGCATCCTGCACCAGAGCTGGAAGGACGCAAACGTGCCGGCGCGCTTTCACAAGTGGCAGGTGGGACGCTCGCCTGACACGCGCCCAGCGTGCCAATGCGTGACGAATGCTGCTGCAGGATACTCACGGCATCATAATATCACCTGCAAGCCCACACATCTGCCACCTGTGCCAAGGGCTGCAGCTGGGCGATACACAAGGCAGAACACGGATCCTGTTTGTACGGATCCTGCCTGTTTGTATCAGTGGTCTGCGGGCATGCGTCTGGAGCACGACAAGGGGTCAAATCTCGTGAGCTGGAACCTGCAAGGGTGAGCAATTGACGCGGCCAAACTGCAGGCCAGCTGGCGGGAGCTGCATCCCGACTGGGAGTTCCGGTTGTGGACCGATGAAGACAATAGGTGAGCAGGCTTGTGCTGACAACTGTCATGATTGAAGCCCACTCTCTCACATGGCTGGCTGCAGCCAATGTTGCGTCTCCCATACCCGCTGGCTGCTGCCTGGACGATACCAAACTGCTTGACCTGAACACCGCTTGCGTCGTAGAAAGTGCAACCGTCTGCTGGAGGCGTTGCCTCTTCCTGGTTCCTGCTTCCCCGATGTCCCATCCCAAATGTGATGCGTTCTCGCCTCCAGGCGGCTGCTGGAGGAGCACTACCCCTGGTTCCTGCGCACCTATGACGCGCTGCCGTCCCCCATTATGCGCGCCGACGCCATCCGACCGTTCTACATGCACCGCCATGGTGGGAGTCCCGCCATTGATGTGCATAAGCCGCCAGCTGCCAGTCGCCTTCCCATGTCATCTCGTGTGGCGTCGTGTGTAGGCTGGAATCGACAGCAGGGCCGGCGTTGACAGCAGGACCGGCGTTGCACATGACTTCTCTGGTTGGTGCACGAGGTCAGCGCTAGCCAACGACCTCACCCCGATTCCGCTGCCGGCGGCGTCTATGTAGACAGGGTTTAGAGGCGCTCGAGCCCTGAGAGCTGCTGTGCGCGGCAACTGCCCACTACTGGTGCACATGACTGTGTTGGCAACACGTATGCGTCGTGAATTCTTTTTCCACTCCATTTCATTTCTTTCCGTGCTGCTAAACCCTAAACCCTAAACCCTGCAGGCGGTGTGTATGCGGACCTGGATGTGGAGGCGCTCAAGCCGATGGGGCCGCTGCTACAGGGCCGCCAGCCGGTGCTGGCCTACATGAGCAGCACCTGGTGGCTGCGGCACAACGTTCCCAACGCCTTCATGGCGTCGCCGCCAGGCCACCCCTTCTGGCAGGTAGGAGTTGCTTCGGCGCTGTCGCGTCAGGTGTCGGAAGTGAGAGACAGCAGCTGGCGGCTGCGGTGCGACCTTCCCAACGCCTTTCTGGCGTCGCTGCCGGCCCATTCTATCCCTCAGGCGACTCACCAGACCAGAGAAGACAAAACAAGCTCAGCTAAAACCATGCAAGTGGCACATAAGGATCAGAAAGCAGCTCGTGGATGCCTCGCAACGTACACGCCACCGCCAGCATCAGCGCTTCGGGATCCTGCACACTCAACATCCCCGCATGCCCTTGTGGCGTCACCGCTGGAGCAACGCTTCTGGCAGGTGAGTCAGCAGACCGGAGGAGACTGTGCTGAAACTGACAAAGAGTGGCACATGAAGATGTGGCGCAACATCCCGAATGCCCTCATGGCGTCGCCGCTGGGCTACCCCTTTTGGCAGTTGAGGTGTGTAGCACCCAAACGAGCGTGCAGTGAGAAAGTCTGCACCATATGACGGAACGACATTGCAGAGGAGTGAGCTGCGGCACAGCATTCCAACGCCTTTGTGGCGTCGCCGCCGGGCCACCCCTTCTGGCAGGTGGTCACTGAGCCACGAACAAAACAAGTATCGGCCTGTCGAAACGAGGACATGCTACTGGGTGGGCTGCGGAGTGTGCAGCGCTGCCAGGCGCACACACTGCAGGAGTTGCACCCTGGCGCTGGGCCAATGACAGCAGTTCAACTCACCACGCCCCGTCTGATGCGTGATGTCGCCCTCTGCAGTTCTGCTGGGCGCACACGATGCTGGAGTTCCGGCCAGGGGAGGTGGACTACTCCTCCAACGAGGGCGCCACCTCGGTGAGTTTTGTTTGTATGAAACCACTCCCTGTGCACAGACCTTGCAATCGTATCTGCCAAACACCGCATCTGCCAAACGCTCAACGCCAAATGCATCAGACACGACACTGCTCTGTAAAACCCTGCGGCGCGGTCTGAGCGTGACCTCAAGACATCAGTGCCATCAGATCGTGGGTCTGCATTGCCGCGCAGGTGGAGCTGGTGACGGGGGCGCGGGCACTGCTGGGCTCCCGAGGGACGTACAACGCGGCTGCACGTGAGGACAATGAGTACAGTCAAACCCTAAATCCCTAAATCCTAAACCCTAAGCGGCAATGCCGTGCAGGTGGAGCTGGTGACGGGGCCGCGGGCGCTGCTGGGCAGCCTGGAGGCGTACAACGCGGCCACGGGACGAAACGTGACTGTGCTGCCGCCAGGCCAGGTCTTCGCCTACGACTGGCACAAGGTGCAGCATCCGGTCGGAACATGCCGAAAGCTGGTGACGCTGCAGGCTGCCACGGCGGCGCTGGAATCGGCCCAGGGCCGCGGAAGTTGTCCGGAACGGGGACATCCGTGCGGAAGCTAACGAAATCGAACGAATTTTCGATTCTAGATCCTCCTGGAGCTATCCTGATTCTGTGGCTTGCTCCAGCATTGAGCCCAAGTGCTTACATGCAACCCACATTTGCGGCTCCCTAACGAAAAGTCCTGCTGGATGTTGCAGATAGTCTGGTGCAAGACGCCGGAGTGTGTGGAGCGTTCCCACATCTGCAGCGCCAACGACCCGGCCTTCAACCCGGCTGCCTGCAAGGTGCGCAAACCCTAAACCCTAGACCCTAACTGCATCGTGCAGCAGATCCGCAACGACGTTCATGTCAGCGGTGACATGCAAGGGCAGGGCTGATTCTCATGCTTTCGAGGTACAGATCGCAGCACACGTGCACGTCCAAAACTTTGTTATCAGGGCGTAAACCCTAAACCCTAAGCAGTCACGGCGTGGCTGCTGCTGCACGGGCGCAGGCGCACTACCCCGACGCCTACGCCATAACGTACTGGGCGCACACCTGGGGTCCCAATTCGACAGAAACTCAGGCGGCCGCAGCGAAGGCGGCTGCAGCAGCAGCGGGCGCTGGTGCGGAGGCGGCAGTGACCGCTGCATAGCAAACCGGAAGGGGAGCAGTCATCCAGGGTGTGAACTGCTGCAAATTCGGGAGTCAGTGGTGCACCACGTGATTGTTGGTTCAGTACTGAAGTGAGAGTACTCGACTCTCCGTGACCATCAGTCCTGTTGAGGCTCCTCAACTTTGTGACAGCGAAAAGTCTCGCACAGAGCGCCGCTAGGTGCCAGTTTTTCAAGCGCTGCTGTGAAGCACAGCTGTGGCAGGACAACGTCTTAGATTGAGGTTTCAACAAGTGAGACCTCAACCTGAAAGCCAATCTTATTTAGAACTCAACCTGAACTCGTATGCCTGTAGCGGCGGCGGCGGCAGCGGCGGCGGCGGCTTCTCCCAGTGGCTAGTATGCCAGCAGTGGCAGTGGCGCATGAAGCGGCTGCAGGCACAGCTTGGCACCGCATTTGCTCAGCCACAGCGCAGATCACATGAACAGCCATTGCACTGGGGCCATGCAACTGCGCGGCGCCCGCGGCGGCAGACTGATGTCAGTGTGACGGTGACGCGCCGGCACAATCATCCTGCCTGCGCTGCTCGGCTGCCGAGCCGCGCTGTGCTTAATTGAAGTTGAACCCTCGGCAGACAGGGACCCTTTCCACCGTTGACGCTGCCTAGACGAGGCTTGAGTTTGTTCTGCCCGCAAACTTGCCTACGACCCACAGGTGCCTTTAAATAATTAACTGACACGCATGAGACACACCGAACTTAACGGCTTTGTTTGATCTTCTCTTCACATGCAGCAAGCCTTGCCCTCTTGCTCTCTCGCTCAAGTCGCACAGCGGCGTGCCCCAATGTGCCATCCTCAGGCGCCGCTTCTGATATGGCGCTTTCACGTCTAGGTCGGCGCTTGCTGAAGTTTCGCCGGCAGCGGCAATGGCAGTCGTGTTTGGCCGCTACCGCCGCCCTGCCGCCGCTTGTCATCTCTGCGGCCCGCCCCTCGCTGGCCAGTTCCACCACGGCCGCCGCTGGCGGGCTGGACAGCATCCGGCCGCTGCCTGCGGGGCGGCCGCTGATGCCGGCCGGGCTGCTGCTCCGCCGCCGCCGCTGCGCCCTGACCCGCCTGACGGCGGTCGCCTGACGGCACAGATGCCGCGGGCGGGGGGCACAGGGCCGCCTGCGCCGCTGCTGCGGCAGCGGCCGCGGAAGCATCCGGCGCCGCTAGTCGACTTGTTTGCCCAGGCTGCCTGGCGCTGGGCGGTGGCGGATGATGCTGCTGCCGCTCTCTTTGAGACGCCGGTGCTGTGCTGTTGCCGTGCTGCGGCCGGCCGCGCCGCGGCTGCCTCTCCCCGCGGGAGCCCCGCTGCTGCTGATTGGCAGGCGAAGCTTCCGCCGGCGACGCCGTCGCAGCTGGACGCGCGGCTGGCGCCTTTGCCGGCTGCTGTGTTCCCGGCGACGACGGCAGCGCCTGCTGCAGATCGTCCAGCGACACGCCCCACCCTGTATCCCCAATGACGCCGCCCTGTAGACCAGGCGAAGGTCCTGTTGCCGCCTCGCTGGACAAAACAAAGTGTTGTACCGGGAGCTTTTGCAGCACAGCTCTCGGCTGACCGAAAGCTGGGCCGGGGCAACTGAACGATGTATCAGAGTCCCGGCCTTTATGCAGAAGACACAGAGACCATGGCGAGTCCTAGAAGTTGCACCTGCCGCCGCTGGCGCGCGAACGCCGCGGCACGCGCCAGCTGCGCCGCCCGCAGCGCCGCCAGCTGCTCTGGCGGCAGCTCCAGGCGGTGTGCTTCCGCTACTTCCGGCTTGCCGCCGCCGCTCCCGCTGAGTTGAGCATGCTGCTGCTGCAGTGCAGCGGCGCCCTTCGTCCCCCCCGCTACCGCCGCCGCCGTCGCCTCCCCTGCCTCTGCTGGTGCCGCCGGCGGCACAGGCAACAGCGCCGCTGCCTCAATGGGTGCCCGGCAGGCGGGGCACTGGGTGCGGAATCGGCCGGCCGCATCTGGCACCAGACCGGCCGCCGCGATGGCGCGCTCCGCCGCCGGGCCTTGCTCGCTGCGGATCAGCACCGCTTTCGCAGCCTCTGCGGCCTGCTGCCACCGCCACCACCGGTCGAAACACGACCTGCAACATGAGCGCCAGCAGGATGAGCTTCACTGCCCTGCAATGCCGGCTGCCAGCAGCTGCGGACTGATATGCGACCTGTTGAGGCTCAGCCCTGGACTGGTAAGATGTATCGCCGCTGCGGCTGGCGAGCACGGTGATGCACTGCGCACATAAAACCCTAAACCCTAAACCCTAGAGGCACTGCGCAGCAAGGTGTCGCAAATAGGAAGCTTGGATGGCCGGGCTGCATGATTGGATGCATGATTGGATTCGGCAAAGGACGCAGTGCACCTGTGCATGCAGTGGAAGCAGGGCAGCTTCTGCACGTCCGCACCGCCGCCGCCGCCGCCGCCGCCGCCGCCGCCGCCGCCGCCGCCGCCGCCGTCATTTCCATCCAGCGGGTGCATGCAGATGGGGCAATCGCCCTCCGGGCTGTTGGCCGCCGTCAGCAGATCCTGTGGCGGATTTCATGGAGCACAGTGAACTGAACCGTCCCACGGCTCTGCACGTCGCATTGGCTTCACACCACCACGGTGCAGCATGTGCAATGAATCAAGTAGGGGTGATCGAACCGCGA